>Ga0326728_10006531_pt1 | contig 31269 bp, 31 predicted proteins | sample MB3enrmetagenome_FD_207602 | JGI IMG/M metagenome (GOLD analysis project Ga0326728, IMG submission 207602) | Lab enriched peat soil microbial communities from McLean, Ithaca, NY, United States - MB31MN | ecosystem: Environmental > Terrestrial > Soil > Wetlands > Peat | place: USA: New York...
ATTCTTCTAAGATAGGCATCCATCGCTTGATGACGATCTGCTGCTCATGCTTCATCGGTACCTCCTTTTGTGCTATAGTTTATCCTATAACACCCCAAAAGAGTTACCTAATTACTGAGCATCTACATGCGTCCCCATTTTTAATTAGAACCATAGGCGCTACGACCGTTCCTCCGGCGGCACGCTTAGAAGCCGCATCTTCGTGCCAGCCATTCAGCGCCCCAAGTTTACCAAAATGATAGGAGGTGATCGTATGAAGGAGTTCATTAATCCAAAATCGATGCTTACCCCAGGAGTGGCCGGTTCGCTAATCATGTTTCTCGTAAACGGAATCACTTCTCAGTTCCCCGAAATTCCTGCCCGGTACCTTGCATTATTCTTAAGTTTTCTAATAGGTGCCATTGTCTGGTTTTCGGAGGCCAGAGGGAAGTCACCTGTTTTGCAGAAGGCAGTATATTGGGTCCTCAATTCCTTTGTCATTTTCGTGGTCGGATTCGGAACCGCCAATCTCGCAGTAGACGCAACAGCAGGCGCGTCGAAGGTTAGCACATCCCACGCCCAGTTCGTTCCGTTTATATCTTCAGCTTTTGCACAGGGTGCCCCCACCAAAGGAACGCCCCCCTCAGGCCCGTCCCAAGCGACTACCTCGGCCCCTTCCGGTTCGCAAAGTGTAAAAGATTTGAAAGAAAGACTTGCGAGCGAGCAGGCCGAGACCTTGCGCTTGAAAAAGCAATTAGAATCAGTGCAGCAGGAGAAGGCGGTGTCGAAGCAGCCGGAAGGGGAAAAGCCGTTCTTTAAGCGATGGTGAATAAAGACGCAACTGGTGAACCATGGAGAATAGAGAATTCCCCGATTGAATGGGAGATATGCGATAGAAGGAAGTGAACAGCTTAAAGAGTGATAAAAGCTGCCTGGCCCTGCAATTTAACAGAAGATTTTACAGAGTGTGGAGCGAATCTAGGACTACGTTTTTTATGGTTACCGGATTTTCCTGGAAAAGGTGAACGCTAACAAATAGACTTGACCCTGCTATCGATATAGATTTGGCATATCGAGCAAAGTTGAAGATCTGGGTACGGCCCCAAGTTTTCACACAAGAGTGTTGATTTGGGGCCGATTCTTTTATATAAGGAAGAATCACAACACGGCAAAGCTGATCCCGTATCTAACATTCTTCAGGAGGGTTTTATGAAAAAATTTTCTATTGGTTTCGTGGCCATTTTCTTGTCTGTCTGCTTCTTCAGTCCTGCCATGGCCTGGCACGATCGGACGCATATCGCCGTGGGGATTGCCGCCCAATTCGATGAAGCTTACAATCTTGCGGCGCCGGACGTCGCCAAAATCAAGGCGTTCACCGTAGAACAATATAATCATTGGGTTGACATTCCGGAGAAAACCGTCATCACGAAGGAATTAATAAAAGGACAGATACAAAAATATAATCTGGGAACGGAAAGCGAAAAAGGGGGTCACCTATACGGTGCCATCGTTGCCGCTGTCCGGGCTTATCAGGACGAATCAGGGGCCGGCAAATTCGCCACGTATCACCTTGTTTACGCAGGCCATTATATCGGGGACCTGTCCATGCCTCTGCACAATATTGACAACAGTCTCATTGATACCCTGCCGAATCACTATGATAACGATCATATTCTCGAGAATGAAATATTGGCGAACATCAATAAGGTAAAACTATCCCCGATGACCATCAAAAACGAAGACGACCTAATCCAGAATATCGCGCTGATTGCCACGAAGGCGAAAGATTTGGGGTATAAGCTTGTAAAGGAAAAAAGGAATATGACGAAAGAAGAGGCCTATCAGCAGATATCCCAATCCGCGAGTTTGTTCAAGGCCGTACTCGAATATGTCGGGTATACCAAAACCCCGTAGCACAGAGACTGGAATGGTCGGCAGCACACGCAAACCCCTTGCCAAATGGCTGATGGAAAAAGCCCGCCAGTCAAGGAAAGGTAAGGAAACTCCCTGATGCCGGCTTCATCAAGAGAAAAGGTAAGAGCTAAGAAGACAGGAGTGGTCTTCATTGCAAATTTGAGGTTTGTCAAATGCCAAAGCCAGACTCCTATTCTCGATCCTCTTTGCGTTGATTAGGAGAAAGGGGTGGAAAGAAGTCCAAAAAAGTCCCGAAAAACTTGACAATATCTGAGAACCACAATACCATTAATTGAAAGAAGGAAGGAGATAGAATGAAGGAGGCATTAAGATATTTGAACAATGCAAGAGAGACCCTAAAGTCTGCACCTATTGAAGACGGCACCTACACAGACATTAAACCCGTTCGAGAAGCCTGTGGAACAGCCTATCTTGCAATACTCATGGCAATAGATGAGTATTTATTGGGGATAGGGATTGATCAGGAGAAATTACCAACCTCTGTGGCCGGCTACCGGAAGGCATTACAAAAATATCTGCCTGTTCATGACGGAAAACTCCTGAGGAGTTTTGAGGCCCTTTATAACGAATTGCATATCGCTGGTCATTACAGAGGGCTATTAAGAGAAGTGAAGGTCGTAAATGAAGTTTTCAAATCAGCAAAAGCCTTCATTGAGAAGGTAGTAACTGGTTAGTGGTGTCCTTCCCTACCCTCAACCCCCTCCGAATCACCGACCCAAAGTGACAATTTTTGTCGGTTCTTTACATATGTGTCAGCGTCAATCCTTTCTTAATTTTCAAGAAATCCTGTAATTCTAATCTGTTAGATTTGGCATTAGATTTGCCTTCTAAGAGGTCATGAAAATCCTGGATGAAAATCTATTTGCAGAAGCTGCAAATGACATTGAGGCCCCCGAGCGATTGCTTATGGACGATAAGGAGTTTCTCGAAAGCCTGGCAAAGAAGGCGGCGGAGATAGAGAGCGAGCCAAACAAGTCCAAATAAGGACGATCGCAAGGGAAGAATTCTTTGGCCTTTCACGAAGAGTGACAATTCCCCGAATTTCCGGGTTAGGGTTGCGGTTACGAAGCCAGTTTCGTACAATAAACAATAGACAATGAACAATGCACAAAAAAAGATAATGCACTGCTCATCGTTTAACGCTGATCGTTCTGACGAAACGTGCCCTGAACCTAACATGGTACAGGGCGGGTATCGTTACCTTTACCATAGGACGTAACTTTGTCTTCTAACTAAATAACAAAAGGAGGAGAAACAATGAAAATGAAGCGATTTTTACACTATCTCATGGTTGCAGGCGTTGTCACTGTATTTATGATCACAGGCGCCATTGCCCAGGACCAACCCTCTTCGACATCTGAGGAGACTGCCCCTGCACCCGGTCAAGCTACCTCTGCGCGCTTTATAACCTTCAAGAACTATCCTGATCATACTTTCAATCTTAAGGTTAAAGAATATATCAGTGGAATGCAGAGGGGCGGACACAACTTGCTCATTTGGAGGGATCCGACAGTAAACCTTTCACAATACGGGTCAGTAGTGGTAACGGATTTCGATGGCCGGTTGTTGCCGCAGCAGAGTGTCTTTTCCTACGATCCCTATATTACGATTTTTAATGCGACCTTTAAGGGCTCTCTCAGGCTGAATCAGCAAGATTCAGCCGATGCGCTGCTGATTGAGGGTGCGGTCGTCGAATGCAACCCGGGGAACCGGGCAGCCCGTGCCTTGGTGGGATTTGGTGCGGGCAGAGCTGGCGCTGGGGTTGTCTGCGAGGTTTATCAGCCCGGCGAAGCAAGACCCTGCATGCGCATCTATACCCGGGATACTTCTGCTTCTTCTGCAAACTACGGCGGCAATCCGGTCATGATCCTAAACAATATCATGACCGTGCTTGCCCAGCGTCTCGCCATGACCCTGAACACCACCATTGCCGGTCCCGCTCCCGCGCCGAGACGAGGCAGGCAAAAAGCCACTTCCCCTAGCCCGCCGGAGGGAGAGGGTGCGGGTGAGGGTCAATAACCGGTTTTCCCTTCGGTTTTATCCTCCAGTTCGGTCCCCCTTTTCCTGCCAAGGGCAGGCAAAGGGGGACCGCTAAGAAAACAAGCCTACTTCTAATCTATACCTGTATAATTTTACCTTGACAACACAAAATATCGTAGTAGTCTATCACATAGACAGAGAATTTCCTGAAGGGTGGTGGGGAACTATAAGAGAAACTCCATAAGTTTACTTGTAATTTGAGCAGATTCCGACAGCTGCGCTTTAGCTGGAACTAAAACAATGAAGAACAGCTCGGTGGACAAGAAGAGACCAGAATTATCCTTCGAGAGCAATATCGAGACACGCGTTGTCACGCGGACCCTTATTGGAGCCGGTTTTGTAATTACAGATTTTCGGCACCAACCGCGGCACGGTGAGTTTGTTTGTGAGCGGTTGGATGCGTTTGGCGTACCAATCCCTTATGTAATTGCCGTCTGTGACGACAGTGAGCCAAACGAAGAGGATATGAATCATGCTCGGAGCGTCGCAAAGAGAGAAGGAAGGGTTTTTGTTGTTGTAGCCCCTGGTTCAGGAAATGAGTGGATGCCTTGGGATGATTTTCTTGAAGCACTTGGAGGTGCTATTCCGACATGGCGTGCGCTGAGTGAGGATTACCCAAAAATTCTAAAGACAGCATCGAGAAATGAAGTACCAAAAGATTTATCGGGGGAGGCTTGGCAAATATTTGAAGATGCAGTTGCGGACGGTCTGGAGTTTATTTTCGGACGCCGAGTTCGTCGCTTTGGTGGCCACAAGCGTGGTCAAAAAATAAGCGACATGATAACTCAGACATCGGATCGTAAGGTTTTGCTTATAGATGCAAAGGCTTCAAAACACAATTACAATGTGAGTGGGCCGGGGTTGCGCCCTCTAATCCAGTATGTCAAGAATCAAAAAACTCGCCAACGCGGCCGGTTTGAACTTAGCGCAGCTGTCATCGTAGCTAACCAGTTCAAACAGAACAACAAGCGCCTAATTGAAATCTGTGGTGAATTCCTTTCGGACACCGCCGTCCCGCTCACTTTTCTGGAAGTTGATACCATGTTGAAGATTGTTAAACAATTGAGGCAACACCCGACCGCAAGAAACACTCTTAGCTGGGCTAGGATTTTCTGCTCAGGTGGGTTGGTCAAACCCGGGCTTTTCAAACGCGAATTGAGAGCAGCGCTTGAAGAAACCATTCCTAGGTGAGTGGAGGCAAGATATGGGTACCTCGTCAAATCAACCGTCGCCCAAAACACCTAACTGGCGCTTGGCAAATGCCGTACTTGGAGTTCCGAGCGCGGGCCCAGAGAGGCAGCGCCAAGAAATTTGGCGGGCTGCGATGAGCGATCAAGGAGATGCTCTTGTTGACGCTCTTGGCGATCCCCTGCTGGCAAATGCATGCGCTTTATCAAAGCTATCTATTTCTCCTTCTAAAGCGATTGAAAGATTTGAGCAGTCCCTTCTTGACTCCCAGAACGCTGGCCTCATTCTAGACCTTGGAAAACGTGCACTTATTCGTACGGTCGCTGCGAAAAAAGGAGCGGTTGGCTTTGCTTCCGAATTGTTTGCGGAGACTGCATCCTACTACGCTTCTCGTGACTTACCAAGCTTTGTTGGCGCAAAAGGACGGATTTCAACAACAAGCGATGCGATTGAATTAAAGAACCAAATACGGAGTCATACACGAAAAATAGCCATGATGATTCCTGTAAGGAGCGACCCCAGGGGCTGGAAAAATTACGTCTCAAAGGTCCTTGACGCGTTACAGAAAGGTGGAAGCAAATGAGACGTTTTTTTGTCCAGCGGGACAATTCGGCTCCTCCTTCCAATGTCTCCGTGCTTCGAGTTGGGGAAACACTGTTTACTGGTGAAGATGATTTCGCTTCTGAATTTGGTGAACCCTCCAGCTTGGAGTCCGATCTGCTATTGCTTGCTTCCTCCGTTTTTGCGGCTGACCGAGCTTACGCAAGAGGAGAAAGAGAAAAGATCTGCAGGAATCTTGAAATTTCTATCCCGATTGTGAACCACGGTCGTCTTTCTCCTTTAGTCTTTCCGATCGAGAAAATATTACGTCGGCTTTCGAACGATGCGTGGAAATTGGAATTTAGGCAGGAGGAGGGAAGCGCAGAACGAAATTTTAAATCCCCTAAAGAAAAAGGCAGAACTTTGCTCTTTTCTGGTGGATTAGACTCTCTCGCTGCAGCTATCGAGTTTGGCAAGACACCTGATTCGCTCCAGCTGGTTAGCCACAAGACAAAAAACCGAATCAATGATGCTAGCCAAAAAGCACTTTACAAGATCCTAAAGAAAAAAGGTTACGAACTTAAACATTACCAATGCTCCATTTCATCACAGAGTGGTGGGGTGTCTCATCTAGAACATGACGAGGAAAACACCCAGCGAACACGCTCGTTTGTCTTTCTCATTTTGGGAGCACTTACGGCTCGTCGATCTGGTCACAATGAGATAATCTATTTGGCTGAGAATGGTCAGATGGCTATACATCTTCCTTTAACCCAGGGGAGGATAGGGGCATTTTCTACCCACACAGCACACCCCGAGGTGCTGCTGAATATTCAGGGATTTCTTAGTCAAGCACTTGATATGGAATTTCGAATTATTAATCCTTATGTGCACCAAACAAAAGGAGAGGTAGTTCGGATTATCTATGATAGTATCCCTGAAGCTATCCCGATTTCAAATAGCTGCTGGAGAAACACCTGGTTACCTGCCCATATTACGCACTGCGGGGAGTGTATTCCCTGTTTTATCAGACGAATTGCGATCGAACACAATGTTACCCCAGATCCAACGAAGTATCACCGCGATCCATGGGCAGAGGATATAGTGTCATCGGGTCCTGAAGACCAGGCCCGCCGTAATCTTGTAGACCTTACCGAACTTGTTAAGAGATTTCAGCAGGATGATGAGGAAACTATTCTAAGTGAATGGCCGGAGCTCTACTACGAGGGAATAAATCAAGCAGAGGTAATAGCCATGTACCGGCGATTCTCTAAAGAGGCGCGTTCAGTATTCGCAAAGTATCCAGGATTTAAGCCCTTACTTACATGAAAATCAGCCACCTTGAACTGGAAAAATGTCTGAAAAATCCCAGGACCTGGGTTGCACAAAAGATATCTCCTCCTGTGGGTGGGCCTCGTGCCGGATACGAACGAGCTACGAAACTTGCAGTTTATAAGTTTCACGCAACCGCTAGCGCATCTCAGGCCCAACATCATCTAACCCAGCTGTTGTCAAGGTTTCGGCTCACAAGTAATAGGCTGAGAGACAGAGCCCAAGAGAACTTGGACTCATATATGGAATGGTATTACCGGGAATCTCCTGTCGTTTCGAATTGGGGGATGCGTTTAGCTTTTAATCTAGGCCATAATTTTGAATTAGGAGGCGAAATTAGTCGGATCGACCTGGATATTGGATCAGGTGGATATAATGGAGTACTTTTGGGTAATCGCGCCATAAGCTGGCGCGGTGAGCTCCGATTCCCGTTGATTCAGCGCGCTTTGGCAAAGGTGTTGCAGCGTCCAGAGGGGGAAATCCATGTAGGTTTTCAGAGCATTGACGGCACGCAGTTGGAACTGACTTCTTTTCCGCCGCTGATACTGGATGAGTCCGAAGGTAGGGCGAGGGAACTGGCCATAACATTATCGAGTGAGTGGCATCGACAAAAGCGATTATGACTATTGTATTGGAGAGCGCCTGAATTGGTATTAATTTATTAGTGTTTCAAATGTGAAAACACCCTTAACCTTTGTAGGAAAGACAAGGCTAGGGGAAAAAGTCCTTGTGTTGCGCTGGCGATAGCGTATGAAAATCGATTTCGAATTCGTATTGAAGATAGGCAGTTTGGCAGGATTGACGTCTTTCGTATATCTGCTAACGAAGGACATAGCTGGATATTTCCGCCAACTAAGATTAAAGATTACTTTTAGCCGAGACCTGGATTTAAGGACCTTCACCTTCCCAGACACCAGTTGGGTGAGAAAATTCGTTAACCTACACATAAGGAACACAAGAAAAAAGACGGCGAGCAGGTGCGTTGCCATTTTGAAGATTTTGAGAAAGCCAGAAAATTCAGTAAACCTTGAACCTGTATATTCACTTCATTGGGCCGGTGTTGATTACACACTTCAGACTACCGGAGCTGAGCCAGTAGACATAGGTCCCGAACCGAGAAGATTAGATGTGGTTTTCACTCAAGAAGGGCAGAGCCTGATGGGCTGTTGGATAGCTATGCCGATAGCGTTATCAGGGATGATGGTGATGAATCAGGCCTATCTCCCGCCAGGGGAATACTATGTCGAGATTCAAGTTCGATGCGAAAACGGAAAGGGGGATAAAGCAGAATTCAAGATAACCTCCCCTGAGGTCTGGGTAATGTTGGATATGGATCGAGCCCCATGAATCTCGGGTGGGGGAAGGAGATAGTTATAAATTCGGAAAGGAATGTGAAACCATATTCTATTTCTTATTTGATGGATTAATATTTAGCAGGGTGAACGAAAAACAAAGAAAGAAGGGAGGCAACTATGCCGGAGAGCAGAGGTCACAAAGTTGGAAAAGGCAGTGCTGGAAGAACTGAGGTGCCTATTCCAGGAGGACGGCGCGTTGACGCGATTAGAGGGCACTATGTGATCGAGGTAGAGAGGGGCGGTACACCTCAGAAGATTAATCAGGCGCTATCCAGACTGAAGACGCAGGTGAACAAGAAAAAAATCCTCCGAGTTCCTCAAGACGACATGGATTTGGCGGCACAACAGGTCCAGAAACACAAGATGCATGTGATAATTACTAACCTCAATAAAACTAAAAGAAGAAACCCATAGAAGCAGCAAGAAGATAATTGATTAAGTTTTAGATACAAGCAGAATTTGGTGGGAAAGGTGAACGGTAATAAAATAGACTCAGCTATCATTGCAAACTCGAAATTTATCAAATATCAGGGGTAGACCATAGCTATTAATTGCCAAGAGACCTTCGGGAGATTTTCACGGGATATGCAGGAAGAGCTATTTCTTCATATCATTTTTTGGGTGCGCCGCTAAGTAATGTTTCATGGCTTCTTCCGCTTGCTGGGTCAAGACTCGAATTTCGTTTTTCTGAACGCTCCACAGGGAAGAGAAATAGATACCGGACAGGATGATCAGCAATGATAGGATGATTGCAATCACTTTTAATATCCGTGGAGGAATGGCCGGAGAAAAAATAAGGCCCAAAAGCCCAATGCTGATGAGAATGCCAACACCTAAAGCAAAGAACAGCCAAACGATTTCGTAGAGCATAAAATACCCTCCTGTTGAAATCTAAAATAGGTTCAGCGGATACTTCAGGGTCTACTTCGCATTTATTCCCGTATTTCTCCGTTTCCTCTATAGATCCCGGAAGCGCTCTTTCGACCATTTTCGTTCCGACAGCAGAGGCAATTCTTAAATCGCCCACTATTCCAAAACCGCTTTACGGAGCGGTCAGGATCGGTTTGGAGAAATAGTTTCATTTTAGTATATCAGGATGACAGAATATGGCAACCCGAAAATGCTGACCCTTTTCCCATCGTCGGAGGCGTATCTTTTGACGTCATCGGGGAAATCCAAAAGATGTGGGGCAGCCCTTGACACGGGACAAGTTGAAGCGAACCATACCCAACCTTGAAACTTGACAGAAGATGTTATTGAAGTTTCAAGCTAAGGGAAAATGGCGCTTGACATGGCGCCATAATCTGGCTATATTCTTCCCAGAATGAAATATCGGGTTGTGATCGCGAAAAGCGCACAGGAGTCGTTCAAAAGACTCGATGCGCGTCGGCGCTCTGCCTTGAAAGAGGCCATGCGAACACATCTCGAGAACGCACCGAAGCAAGAGAGTAAGAGCCGGATCAAACGGCTAAAGGGATTACGGCAGCCGCAGTACCGTCTGCGAGTGCAGAGGCTTCGGGTATTCTACGATGTGAACGATGAACAGAAAAGGGTTGAAGTGTTGGGTTTTGTAATGAAACCCGAAGCGGAAAATTGGTTGCAAGAATACGGAGTACCGAAATGAAAAAGCATACGATGAGCGAAGCGAAAAACGATATCTGCAGCATCGTCCGTGAGGCAGAAAAGGAGGAAGTCCTTATTACTCGTCACGGCAAGCCAGCCGCCGTGGTGATTGGATTCCGGGACGAGGACGACTGGTTCGACTATAAGATGGAGCATGATGAAAGATTTTTCCGGAGAATCGCCAAGGCCAGAGAAGAGATCCGCAAAGGGGAATACATTACTCTGGACGAGCTGTCCGATTGAACACCTATCTCTGTTGGAGCTGTTGCTGCCTGGTCTCGAAATTTGACAGAAGACTTTATTGAAGCGCAGTATGGCCCCCCTCACCCGTGCCCTCTCCCCTGCCTTCGCCGAAGCGGCTTCGCGCAGGCAGGCACCAGGGGAGAGGGGGTAATCGAGTTATTTCATGACCAATTCGGTGGAAAAGGTGAACACTAAGAAGGTATCAAACCCTTTATTACCGATGCGTGGACGGGAGGTCATGGATTTAGAAGTGATGTCAATTAAAAAGTCTATCAAATCCTCAGCCTATTTTACACTCTTAATTTTTGCATTTTTGATTTGTGCATCTGCCTCTATTGCTCAACAAGAGTACGTCAACCCAATAGACGCCCACAAGTATATCGGGATGGAGAAAACAGTTTGTGGGATGGTAGCGAGTGCCACCTATGCAGTTCGGACCAAGGGGCGACCTACTTTTCTGAATCTCGATCAACCGTACCCAAACCAAATTTTTACGGTTCTCATTTGGGGATCTGACCGAAACAAGTTTCAGAATCCTCCGGAGACATCTTTTAGACGTAAAAGAATTTGCGTTACCGGTATCATTGAAGACTTTCGTGGGAAGCCTGAAATTATTGTCCGCAGCCCAGATCAAATAATTGTTAAGCCCCAGTAACTGAGGAAGACGGCAGTGCCTGCAACTGAGGGGCAGCGAGGGGGACTCAGATCGAAACTATTTTGAAGCAATATTTCATTTTATTCTTTGCTGCTTTTTGGTGTGGAATTTCAGCCTTGATATCTTTCATGAGCGGATGTTGGAAACTATCTCAAATCTACCGGGCAACAGGCTCCCTGGATGGGAAGAGATTCTGGTTCCAGAGTGCATCCATGCGAATGGGAACCAATTATGGAAATTGCTTGATCCTGGCTGTCAATCCGAACGGAATTTACCTGTCTGTGCTTTTTCTATTCAGAATCGGACATCCCCCTCTGTTCATCCCCTGGCCGGAGGTTGCAATGAGGGAGAGGCGGTTTCTTTTTCTCTTTAAACAGGTTGAGCTACGGTTTGCGAGGTGCTCTTCCATACCTTTCGTTATATCCCGACGTCTGATGAATAGAATTTCAGATGCCCTGGGCGGAGTCAATCCAGTTTCGAATACAACGTAAGCCATGTTTTAGGCAGGAAAGATCAAACAATGACAACGAAGTTGTATGTTTATACGGGAACCGGGAATTCGTTATGGGTCGCGCATCAGCTGGCACAGGAATTAAAAGAAGCGACCGTTGAATTTATTCCGAATCTGTCGAAAGAGTTCAGGGTGGAGGCCGATCGGGTAGGTATCGTTTTTCCGGTTCACATCTGGGGATTACCCTCCCATGTCATCCAGTTCATCCATCATCTTCAAGTCCACCCCGACGCATATCTTTTCGCCCTGGCTGTCAACGCCGGGCAGCCTGCTGCCACATTGCTGCAACTGAAGAGGTTGATGTCGAGCCGGGGACAGTCCCTCGCTGTAGGTTATTCGATTTCCCTCCCATCCAACTATATCCCGTGGGGCGGACCAGGACCCGTTGAAACTCAGCAGCGATTGTTCAGAGAAGCTCAGGAGAAGATAAAAGCGATTGGGGGGATGATACTTCGGCAGGAGCAAAAGAAGGTGGATAGGGGACCTCTATGGCAAAACATGCTCTTTTCCTCGATCTATCGAATGTCTTTCCGATTTGTCCCCAAGATGGACAAGAAATTCTGGGTGGATGATAAATGCAATAGCTGTGCAGTCTGCTCCAAGGTTTGTCCGGTCAGCAATATCGAGATGACCAATGAAAAGCCGTCGTGGCTCCACCGATGTGAGCAATGCCTCGCTTGCCTCCAGTGGTGCCCGCAGGAAGCGATTCAGTATGGGAAAAGAACCGTCAGGTATACGCGGTATCATCACCCTGAAGTTAATCTGAAAGACATCCTCGATCAAGCGAAAGCGAACAAAGAATGAAACGTAGGCATGACTATTACGAAAAAATGGGGGCGTTCGTGCAGGGCCTGCGTGACATTAGCAAGGACAGGACAAAGAGAGGGTTAGGTCTTGCAATCATACATTGATTCGACAGTAATGTTTTCATTCCTATCGGACCCCGCGCAAAAGTATTCTTGAATCTTGCCCCCAATCTGTCCAGGAATTCTGCTGGAGATAATCTTCATTCTCTTAAAAAATTGGAAATTAGAATTAGCCGAAATCTCTTAAAGGTTGTTCACCGTGCCTTCATGCCGAGCAGAAACCGTAACGGCTTGATTCTACGCACCAGGGATTCATAGATAAGCAGTGTCAGCAAAAAAGAAACCGCAATGATGAAGGCGAATTTGGCGGAGATACTCCAGCCTAAGCTCACCACATAGAATCCCAGAACTAAAATGATGGTTTGATGGAGTATGTAGAAAGGATAAGCGGCTTCGTTGGAATACGCCAGCAACCTATTCGTGAAATTAAGGCAAGATATCCCCAATCCGATGATAACGAGAAGCCAGCACCAGGTATTGAAACCATGCAAAGCCACAATCGCCATATCACGGGCATTATAGCGCAACCAGGGTTCACTGCCGGTGATGTCCTTTGTTGCCAGGAAAAACAAAAAGCATATCACACCAAAAGGAAGTGCTATATACCGGCTACGAACAACCGCCTCCCGGAGGCGATCATTGGAGCAGAGCACGAATCCATAGACAAGCAAGGTTAGATAAAAGAAAAAATTGGCCCAGTCGTTAGTCAGGTTCATTTTGCCCTGGGGCCAGTGAATCCTTAAGAGCGCTTGGATTAACATTAGGGGGAGCGCGAGCAAAAAGATGCGGCGCCCCTGCGCAAGGGTAGAGGTCCAGCGCAACATTATTCCTTGTCCGGTCCCCTCCTTCAGACGCAGAAAAAGGGGAAGAGCCAGGAGGGAAAATACGATAAGGTATGCTATGAACCAGAGATGATGCCAGCTTAAATTGCCATGCGGGTAAGTGCCCGTTGTAAAAATGCTGGGGTAGAATTGAAAATATGATCCGCTAAAGCGGTGCTGATACAGTCGCTCCACATAGACTTGAGGCGGAATAATTGCCAGTATCCCAAAAGCGAGGGGGATCCCCAGCCGGAAAAGCCTTTCCCTGATGTATGTGCGTCCGCTCCGGTAGCCAAGAGCATACCAGGTAGCTGCCCCGGCAAGGAGAAAAAACAGCGGCATATGCCAGGCCTGCAGAAATGCGTTGAAAACGGTCAGCCCTAGGCTTAAAGTTGGATTCTTGATGTGAAATGGCCATAAGACAAAAATCATAGCAGTATGGTAGGGAATCAGAAGCAAGACCGCCCCAACTTTCAACCAGTCCAAATCATATCGTCTATACGGCATATTTCCAGATTGCGTCATATAAGCCAGGGTACCAAAACATTTTTCATAAATGGCCTATAAAATTTCAGTTAATTTTTCAGAGCGCTTTTCTTATGTTTGGATAGGTTACAAGTTGTTTTTTATTAGTATCCCTGGACTTTTATGCAACATCTCAAAGAAAATTCCTGCATTTATTCTAAAAATACCACCAGCAGGGAGAACGGCAGGATCAGGTCTTGCAATCATACGTTGATTCGACAGTAATGTTTTCATTCCTATTTGAACTAACACCAAAGTACTCTTAAATCTTCCCCCTCACCGCTTCCAGAAATTCTGCGGGAGATAACTGTCTCTCCCCCTCCACCACGTGAAATATCCTTTTAGGCCAGGCATCGCTTTGCGATGGATTCGGCGTTTTTCATCATGGTTTGGTAATCGTCCTCCGTCAAACCGGCCCCGACGACGATCTCGTGCAGGCGATCTACTGGCCAGATATCACCAGGCGCATGCGTGTCGCTGTTCAAAATCATAGAGGCGCCGATCTTTTGCGCCAGCCTGGCCACATGACCATTGGTCAACGAGTGGCCTTTGCGGGAGGTCAACTCCAGGTATACGGAGTGTTCCTTGGCCAATAAGACCTCCTGTTCTGTAATCAGCCCTGGATGGGCCAGGATATCTACAGAGGATTCGATGGCGATTCTGTTGGTCCCCGGCGCTACAGGCTCGGCTATCGTCTCGCCGTGAACCACCACCAACATCGCCCCCAACTTCCTGCTCCTGCTGACCAGGGCCGGCATGGCCTTAGGCCGGATATGGGTCAGCTCGATCCCTGGAATAAGACGAATTCCTTCCAGACGATTGACCTCCTCACAAAAGGCCGTGATTCTGGGGATGATCAGATCGATCGTGGACGGGTCACCATGATCGGTGATGGCGAGAGCTTTATAGCCCGCCACCTCAAATCTCCGGGCCAACTCAGCAGGAGTGAGTTCTCCGTCACTCAAGAGAGAGTGGGTATGTAGATCAATCATATTCAACCCAAATTAGGGAACCGTCTCCTTTTTGAGTTATTGCTTGCGGCTCTTCCGCGCGGCCCGAATTTCTGATTGAAAGCAAAGCAATGTGTTTCCCGTTGGAGAAAAGGAGGCTTCCCAATTTCTATTAATCCATAAAGTGTCATGTAATCTGAAAATTGTCAAATGATTAATTTGTTCGACCCTTCCAGGATTTCCGGCGAAAATAATATTCTCTCTGCAAAAAATTTCGCAAAATTCGTCTTTACAAATAGAATGAGAAAGCCTAAGATCATTTTACGCTGCTAAAATAGAGAGGAAAGAGGGACGTCTTGGAGGAATAATGATGATGAGGCGAGAATCGATGAAAGCTTGGCTTCTTATAGGACCACTGATCTTCCTCTTTGCCGTTTGCCCCTCTTCTGCGAAGGAGGTTTATAAATGGGTGGATGAAAAAGGGACCGTTCACTTCTCGGAAGATGAATCAAGCGTCCCTGAAAAATACAGAGGGCAAGCTGAAAAGAAATCCATGCCGGAAGAAGCCAAGCCACCGGAAGAGAAAGCGAAGGCTAAAAAGCAAGATGGGAAAAAGGCCAAAGACCGGCCTGCAGTGATAGAAAAGGAAAGGATCAACAAGAACAAGATCGAAGGCGATGTGATGGAATCCGTCAAAACGATCCTCTCTCTATGGAAAGATGGAAGATACGACCTCTTGTATGATTGGGGGGATCAAAAAAGCCGAACCGCCGTCAATAAAGAAAATTTTGAACACCGGATGAGGAAGAAAGGAATAGGATTAGCCTCTTCATGGGAGACCATGCAAGACATCCAAGTCGATGTGGCGAGCGCCAGGCTCGCCTACGCCACGGTAAAAATCGGATACAAACTCATAAAAGGAGGGGAGACGAAGTTTCGGACGGAGACCTACCGGATGTCCCTGGAAAAAGGGAGGTGGAAAGTTAGTCTGACGAAGCTTCTATCCGTCAAGATTTATAAATAGGGAAAAGGTAAGCGGTAAGAAAACAGACCGATGATCAAGAAATACCTTAAAAGGCTGATCCTTGTGAATAAGGAAGCCATCCTCATGGAAGTCCTTTCGATAAAGGGACTGATGCAACTTGTTATGAAAACCCGGAACACGGATGAAAAATGGACAAGGGACGAGAAGAAAGAGATCAAGAGGCATCTGAAAAACATCGCGAAGCTCATCCCCGCAGTCGCCATCTTCTCCCTCCCCGGAGGTTCCTTTCTCCTGCCTGTTCTCGCTGAGGCCCTCGACCGAAGAAAAATCAGAAGGTTGGTCAGGAAAGATTCGGGGTCACCCAACCCTCCCCCTCAAGAGACTGTGTCGTAATGGTGATTGTTGAAGCAGTCTCTTGTTGATGGTGAGACACTCTCCAAGCGGGATGTAACGGGTGGGGGTAATGTCAATTTATTCAATTCGTCTGGATGAGTCATCACGATAGACAAATAATGCCAAAAGAGAAGGAGGAATCGTGGGAGATAGAATTTTAGATTTGAAGCTGAGCGATTTTGAAAAGGAAGGGCTTTATCTCCTTTTCCCAGATTCAACGAGGTTAGAGCTTACGAAAGAGAATATCGAAAGGGTTGCGGATCGTTATTGGCAAGACCCTGCGAAAATACCCGCGGATAAGAGAAAAGCGATTGAGTTCCAAAAATGCTATTTTTGCCCCCACAAAAACAAGGAAGACATCTGTGATTCGATCAGACCCATCCTTCCGTTTCTGGATATCGTGGATCAGTACGTCTCCTATGACAAAATCACCGCGGTCTATAAGGGCAGTGAAGAAAGATTGGTGCATATCAGGGCAACAACGATGCAGGATGCCCTCAGATATGTCTCGATACTCAGCTTATTGAGGTATAATTTAGTGTTACAAAAATACTGGAAATATTATTATGGTATTATCCCGATTATGGGCGGAAGAGAGGTCGCCACCAGAGTCTATCTGAATATGTACTGGCTTCATAAGGGAAACCTCGAAGAGATGGAAGAGATGCTTAGGAGATTCGGAGAAGAATTGAGAGTCTCAAGCACGAATCAAGTGAAACGTCTGAATTTGGTTTGTAAGAACGATGCCTTCGTCAATGCGTTTGTAAACACCCAATTAGTCACACAATTCCTTATCAATATGGAAGATATTCTTACGAAGTCCTTCAATGACTTTGAGAGAAGTTTCCAGGTCCGGGTATAACGGCGGCTCTTTTGTCAATTTAACATCAAAGGCAGGATGAGAGATGGCTCTGCCTTTTTTCATGAATATTTCTGCCAGGTGCTGACGAAGGTCTGGGGGTCGTCCATTGAAAGGCAATCCTTGGAAATTCTTCCAAATTCTCCCAATCTATGCCATTGACTCTCCTTTGGGTTAATTTTATATTTTCACGAAAATCGGACGAACCATTTTATCCAGGGAAGGAGTCGAGCCATGAAATTCTTAAGAGTTGACATGTCGCGCGAGACCACTCGTTTCGAGGAGGTTCCCCAACCTTATCTCGGTTTGGGCGGCCGGGGCTTGACCTCAACCATGATCAACGCCGAGGTGCCTCCGAGATGCGATCCTCTGGGCCCGGAAAATAAACTCATCTTCGCCCCCGGAATTTTGAGCGGAACCAGTATGGTGAATACCAGCCGAATCTCTGTGGGCGCTAAAAGCCCCTTGACCGGCACGATCAAAGAGAGCAATGCCGGAGGCACCATCTCCGCGGCTCTGGGCCGCCTGGGGATCACAACGATCATTGTCGAGGGCCAGGCGGCGAAGGGGAAACAGTTTATTCTGCGCCTTGATGAAAATGGAGAAGCCAGCCTCTTGCCGGCCCAGGAGTTCAAAGGAATGCGGACGTACAGCCTGGTAGATAAATTAGTCAAGACCTACGGAGACAAGACGTCGGTCATGTGCGTCGGCCCGGCCGGAGAATATCTCCTGAAGTCCGCCTCCATTCAGACTTCGGATACCGACGGTCGCCCCTGCCGATCCGCCGGGCGAGGAGGACTTGGCGCGGTCATGGCGGCCAAGGGCTTGAAGGCCCTGATCGTCGATCAGCGCGGAAAAGCTCCTGATTCGATTTCCGATCCAGAGACCTTCAGGGAATCGGCCAGAATTTTTGCCCAGAAGGTAAAAGAAAATCCTTTTACCGGCAGACAGCTGTCCAATTTCGGGACTGCCGGATTGGTTTCCGCGATGAATGCCATGGGTGCTTTCCCCAGCTACAATGCCACCAAAGGGGTCTTGGAGGGCTGGGAGATGATCACCGGAGAAACCCTGACAAAGATCATGAAGGAACGCGGAGGAGGTCCCGACCATATGGGTTGTGCCCAATGCATCATCCACTGCTCCAATGTGTACCTGGATCAGCAAGGGAAATATCTAACCTCCTCGCTCGAATACGAGACCATCTGGTCCTTTGGCGCTATGCTCGGAATAAACGACATGGACACCATCGCCCGTCTTGACTTCCTCTGCGATGACATCGGCCTGGATACCATGAACACCGGCGTCGCCGTTGCCGTGGCCATGGACGCGGGGTACAGAAAATTTGGCGATGTCCAGGCAGCGCTTGAGATGGTGGAAGAGATCGGCCAGGGTACTGAAATAGGCAAGGTCCTCGGAAACGGCCCGGTGGCTGTGGGAAGCCATTTCAACCATCACCGGATCCCGGCGGTAAAGGGCCAGAGCATCGCCGCCTATGACCCAAGGGCCATGCAAGGAAACGGCGTCACCTACGCCACCTCGCCCATGGGCGCCGATCATACGGCCGGAAATGTGATCGGCGAATACATGGCCCGAAAACTCAATCCTCTAAAACCCGAAGGCCAGGTCAAGGCCTCGCGAAACGCACAGATCACCATGGCCGGTCTTGATTGCACCGGTCTTTGTATCCTGGCAGCAGCTGCCCTGGCCGCGCCGGAGGCAAGAGAGGCCTTGGTTAAGGCGCTGAGCGCCAAATTAGGCACTCCGCTTGGCCCTGACGCCATCCCTCGGCTGGGGATTCGGACTTTGCAGGCGGAAAGAGAGTTCAATCGCAAGGCGGGTTTCACCAACAAAGATGATCGACTTCCAGAATTCTTCTATAAAGAAGCCCTGCCACCTCACAACACCGTGTTCGCGGTGACCGATGAGGAGCTGGATACCACGTTCGCTTTCTAACGGTTCTTAGGTGAAGTGAACGTCGCTCGTCTTTTGAGTTTTTGGGGATGAGCTTGGGCGATTCGCGCTTTTCTGCTATCCCTTCGCCCCTTCCCGAGAGGTCGGAGCCTCAGGCCACACAGGATCACGAGAAAGCTGAGTTCTCTTCACTCGCTGGAAGGGTGAAGTAAAAGGTGGCACCTCTTCCCAGTTCGGATTCGACCCAGATATATCCTCCGTGTCGTTCCACAATCTTTTGGCATATCGCCAGACCGATACCGGTGCCAGCATACTTCTCCCGGCTGTGAAGCCGCTGGAAGAGGATGAAAATGCGCTTGGCATACTCCGGGGCGATGCCGATCCCGTTGTCGCGTACGGAGAACGTCCACCCGTTGCCATTCCGGCTGGCCGAGACGTGAACGTGAGGCGGTTCGCTTCCCCGAAACTTGATGGCGTTCCCGATCAGGTTTTGAAACAACTGCAGCAATTGCGGGTTGTTGGCGGTCACCGTCGGAAGGGCGTCATGGGTTACGATGGCCCCATTTTCCTCCATCGCCGCCTTCAGGTTATCAAGGGATTGACGGAGGACGGCCTCGCAGTCCGTGGACTCGAGTTCACTGCTCTCTGTCCTGACGCGGGAGTAAGCGAGCAGGTCATTGATCAGCCTCCACATGCGGAGGGCCCCGTCCATGGCAAAAACGATGAACTCGTCGGCCTCGGAGTCGAGCTTGCCTTTGTATCGCCTGGCCAGCAGCTGGACATAACTCGTCACCATGCGCAAGGGCTCCTGGAGGTCGTGGGAGGCGACGTAAGCGAATTGTTCCAGGTCCCTGTTCGACCTGGCGAGTTCCTCGGTTTTCTTTTCCAGCGCCTCCTCTGCCCGGCGGCGCTCGCTAATTTCGTTTTGCAATGACTGGACGGCTTCGCGCAAGGCCAAGGTCCGCTCTTCGACTTGCTTTTCCAAACCATTTTGTGCGCGTCGCAGTTTTTCCCGATTCTTCTCCCGTGCATATTCGAACAGGTAGGAAAAGACAGAGACCACCAAAAAGGAGAAGAGGAATCTTAATTTGAAATCGGAACTGTAGCGGGCAAAGATGGACGGAGGGGTCTTCATCAGGAAAAGGGCGACCACAGGCGAGGATATCAAAACAGTAGCTACAGCCCCTTTCTTAGATCCGAGGAGGAAAGATGCTATCAAAGGGAAGGTATAATACCAGACAAATCCAGTCCCGTTAACGCCACCCGTAAGGAAGGCGTAAACAAAGAGCATGGCTGCGGAGAAAACACCTAAGTAAATATTGAAGGTGTACCGCTTGTATCGTCGGCCGTGAAGAATGTTTCCAATCAGGATAAACGCCGAAGCCATAGCGAATATTCCTAGGGATACGTTCTTCTGTACCAAAACAAATATGCCGAGGGAAATGAGTGCTATTATTCCAATGACGGAGACGAAAAAAAGAATGTATACGGGGCGGCTCTGCTCAGCGTTGGAACGACGGTTTAAATAGCTGTCCCGAATGTTCGTTACGTATCTAAGAATATGCATGATGTCTAACCTCTGAGAAATACGGCTCTTACGCATAAACCAGTCCTTTCTCTAAGCAAGACGACCATGGGTTAGGTCTTGGTAGGTGATCGAAAAACTCTTGAAGAATGCAAACGATCACGTGGAGCACCTATGCCCTCAAATCGATTTCATTCATTTTGATCTGTTGAATCATGCTAAAGATGATCGCTGTGCACCTTTTCAACAGACGGTTGACCGTTCGCTTACTACCCTTCTCCTTTCTAAAAGGTGACAGCTCCCTCAGATTCTAATTCGGGAGGACCGGTTTCTAACATCTGCACGAACTTTTCTAAGAGCTTGGGATCAAACTGCGTTCCGGTGTATCTCTGGAGTTCAGCCACGGCCTCCGCGCGGGAAAGCGTCTTTCGGTAGGGACGGGCGCTGGTGAGGACCTCATAGGCATCGGCAATGGCCAATAGACGGCACTCGACCGGGATTTCTTCCCCATTAATTCCGAAAGGATAGCCCCTGCCATCCCACCACTCATGGTGTTTGAGTATCCAGTCAGCAATCGGAATGAGCTCGGGGGCGGACAGGGCGATACGATAACCGATCTCGCAATGCCGCTTCATCTCCGTCCACTCCTCAGAGGTCAGAGGGCCTTCCTTGAAGAGGATCGCATCAGAGATCCCCACTTTGCCGATGTCATGGAATTTGGCGAAGAGGGACAAGTCGGACCTCGCCGATTCCGGCAGCCCGATAAAGGCGGCCACACCGCCCAATAACTTTTCCAAACGAATCACGTGACTCTCGGTCGTGAGATCCCTCTCTTTGAGCGTATTGATCAGCGTTTTAACAATGGTGCTACGGACGCTCTGCGTATGATAGAGCTTCTTCCGGTACATGCTATTATCCGCTTCTTTAAAAAGGTCTCTCGGGTTTCTATTGGCACCCTTGCTGACGGCAGATCCAACAGAGATGCTCAGGAGGATCTCAGGGCCGGTGGCATTGTAGCTTGCCACCGCCTCCTGAATCCTCTGACAAGCATTTTCAACGGCCGGTCCGCTCGCGTCTGGAAGGATGATACAGAACTCATCCCCGCCAATCCGGGCTACCAAATCTCCCTCCCGGAAGCACTCCCGGATCACCCCGGCAGCCGTCACCAGTAGGTTATCCCCTTGATCGTGCCCTAACGTATCGTTGACAAGCTTGAGCCCATCCACATCACACGATACGATCCCCACCGTATCATACCGCCCTTTCTCTATCCGGCTCATCTCCTCCTCGAAATAGATGCGGTTATAGAGTCCGGTCAGCGGGTCGTGTAAACTCAGGTATTTCAATTTTTCTTCTCCGAGCTTGAGGTCTGTGATATCGGCGGCAATCCCGACCACTCGAAGCGTCTTCCCTAAATCATCATAAATCGGGGAGGAGCGGTCTTTGATCCAGCGGATAGACCCATCGGGACGCACAATGCGATAGACCTGCTCGACCTCCCCTCGACCTTTGTTCATTAAGGATTCTCTCACGTTCTCCTTATCCTCGGGATGGACGGTATCCAAGAAGGATTGCGTATCCTCGTAAAGGTGCTGAGGGGTCCGTCCCCAGATTTCCATATAGGCCGGGCTTACGTATCGGAGGCAGCCCTGTTCGGAGATGTAAAAGACCTCACGGATGTTCTCCGCCAGCTGGCGGAACCTCTCCTCACTCTGGCGCAATGCCTCCTCTGCACGTTTGCGCTCGGTAACATCTCGAGAAAGACCTCGGAATCCAATCGCTTTCCCTTCCGGATTCCTTATAAGAGATACCGAAAGTTCGATAATCGCTCCGGTCCCGTCTTTTCTGACAATTTCCTCCTCAAAGTCCCTAACGGGTTCCCCTGTTCTGTAGACCCTGTTGTAGAGCTGATACGTTTTCTTGGCGGCTGTTTCATCGGTATACTGCCGGTTGTTCATTCCAATCAATTCCCCTCTGGAATATCCGAGACGTGTGCAGACCACATCATTAACGAAGGTAAAATTACCAGCAAGGTCGACCTCAAAATAGCCGTCCTGGATGTTTTCAATAATGGTTCGATGCTTCTCCTCACTCTGCCTCAGCAGTTCCTCTGTCCGCTTGCGCTCGGTGATGTCCCGAGAAACACCCCGGAATCCGATCGGTTTGCCTTCGGAATCCCTTATCAAAGATGCCGACACTTCGTGAATTATTTCCGTCCCGTTTTTTCTGAAGACCTTCCCATCTAATCCCTTAATCGGTTCCCCTGTTCTGTAGAGTTCATTATAAGCTTGAAACACTTTCTCCATGGTCTTTGGATCTGTATACAGGCGGTAGTTCTTCCCGATGAGTTCCTCTCTGGAATATCCGAGACGTGTGCACACCTCGTCATTCAAGAAAGTAAAATTACCAGCAAGGTCAATTTCAAAATAGCCCTCGTGAGTGTCCTCAAGAATGGTCCGATATCTCTCCTCACTTTGACGCAGCAGTTCGTCCTTCCGCTTGCGCTCGGTGATGTCGCGTAAAATCCCTCGAAACCCGATGGGCTTACCGGCCGCATCTTTTCTCAGTGAGATCGATGCCTCAATGTATGCTTTGCTCCCATCTCTTCTGGTAATCTCCCAATCAACTGCCCGATAGGGTTGCCCTGTTCTGTAGACATCATTGAACGCTTGATATACTCTCTTTGCGTTCTCCAGGTCCATATACCGCCGGTTATTCAAACCAATTAGTTGCTCCCTGGGAGTCCTCGATATTCGGCACATCGAATCGTTGAAGGCGGTGAGGTTACCGGCAAGGTCTGTTTCGTAATAGCCGTCTTCGACGTTTTCAAGAATGGTCCGATATCTCTCCTCACTCTCCCGCAAGGCCTCCTCTGCTCGTTTGCGTTCAATCGCGTACCGGATCGCCCGTGCCAGCAAATTGCCGTCCATCTGCCCCTTGACCAGGTAGTCCTCTGCCCCCTCCTGGACAGCTCGGATAGCAATCCTTTCGTCGTCGAGACCGGTTAAGATGACAACGGGCAGATGAGGCACCATGACACACATCTGTTTGACCGTGTCGAGGCCATGTCCATCCGGCAGCGACAGGTCGAGCAGAATGACGTGATGGCTTCCATTTCTCAGGAGGGTCAGACCTTCGCTGAGGAGCCCCGCATGGGTCAGGCTGAACTTGCTGGCCCCTGCATCCACCAGCATCTCTTTGACCAGCCGGGCATCCCCGGGATTATCCTCGATCAGCAGCACCCTGATGATCTCAGGCTGTGGGTCGGGGACCTTGGACGGTTTCTCTTTTGTTGTTTTAGAATGAGACATTGGCGTCTACACCTTTCGACAGTTTAACGATGCTGAACCAGAAATCCTCTATTAATTTGACGACGGTGACGAACTGCGCGAAATCCACGGGCTTGGTGATATAGCAGCTCGCACGCAGGTCGTGGGTTTCCAAGATGTCTTTCTCCGCATTCGAGGTGGTCAGGACCACGACAGGGATTCGCTTCAAAGATTCCTCTTCCTTGATCTCCGCAAGGACATCCCGACCATCCTTCTTGGGGAGGTTAAGATCAAGTAAAATAAGGTCCGGCCGAGGGACGTTGGCATAACGCTCCTCCCGGCGCAGGAAGGCCAGCGCCTCGACCCCGTCACTGACCACACTCAGGTGGTTGTATATCTTTCCTTCTCTGAAGGCCTCCAGGATGAGACGAACGTCACCTGGATTGTCCTCCACCAATAAAATCTCCACAGGCTCCAACTCTCTCTCCAGTTTCATTGTTTCTCCCCCGACTATTCAGTTAAACCACCATCCCACCCTTTGAGGCGCTATAAGGAAGCCCGTCCCACTTTACCCCGTTAGAAATAATGCCCCACTGCTCTGCCCTGTACACCATGCGGTGCAGGGCTCTGCAGCGAGGTCAAATCTCACAATAATTCCGGCGGAGTTTGATGCCCCGCTGGAATTTCTAACCGGGTTTACTCGCCGGAAGGGTGAAATAAAAGGTGGTTCCCTTTCCCACTTCTGACTCGACCCAGATGCGTCCGCCGTGTCGTTCCACAATCTTTTGGCATATCGCCAGACCGATACCCGTGCCGGCATACTTCTCCCGGTTGTGAAGCCGCTGAAAAATGATGAAAATGCGCTTCGAATACTCCGGGGCAATGCCAATTCCGTTGTCGCGCACGGAAAAGATCCACCCGCTGCCGTTTCGGCCCGCGGAGACGTGAATGCGGGGCGGTTCGTTTCCGCGGAACTTGATGGCGTTTCCGATCAGGTTTTGAAACAATTCCACCAGTTGCGGATTATCGGCCATCACCGTCGGAAGGGAATCATGGGTCACGAGGGCTGAGTTTTCCTCGATGGCCATCTTCAGGTTATCGAGGGATTCATTGAGAACTGTCTCGCAGTCCGTGGGCTCAAGTGCCTTGCCCTGCGTTTTTACCCGGGAGTAGGTCAACAGGTCATTGATCAGCTTCCGCATGCGGCTGGCTCCGTCCGTAGCGAAGCTGATGAACTCGTCGGCATCGGAGTCAAGCTTGCCGTTGTATCTTTGAGCGAGCAACTGGACATAACTCGTCACCATGCGCAGGGGCTCCTGAAGGTCGTGGGACGCCACATAGGCAAATTGCTCCAAGTCTCTATTTGAGCGGGCCAGCTCCTCGGTTTTTACTTTTAGGGCCTCCTCTGCTTCCTTGCGTTCGGTGACGTCCCGTATAATCCCTCGAAATCCGATCGGCTTCCCGGATGAATCTTTTCGTAACGATACAGATGCCTCAATGCATCTTCTGGTCCCATCTCTCCTTATAATCTCATAATCACATACTTTACCCGGTTCCCCTGTTCTGTAAACTTTATTGTAGGCTTGAAACGCTTTCCTTGCGTTCTCTTGATCCATATACTGGCGGTTATTCAAGCTGAGCAACTCCTCTCTGGGGTATTGCCATATTCGGCATATGGAATCGTTGAAAAAGGTTAAATTACCTACGAGGTCCGATTCGTAATATCCATCTTCGATGTTTTCAAGAATGGTTCGATACTTCTCCTCACTCTCTCGAAGTGCTTCCTCTACCCGACGGCGTTCGCTAATTTCCTCTTGCAATGACTGGATCGCTTCTTGTAAAGCTTGCAAGGCCGAGGTCCGCTCGTCAAAACGCTCCTCCAAGTCATCATGCGCTCTCTGAAGTTGTTCCCAATTCTTCTCCCGCGAGTATTCGAATAAGTAAGAAAAGGCAAAAACCACCGAAAAAGAAAAGATGAACCTTAACTTGAGATCGAGGCTATAATTCACGAAGATGGAGGGAGGGGTTCTCATCAGAAAAAAAACGACCATCGGTAGGGATATCAAGGCAGTGGCGATGGCTCCTTTCTTAGACCCAAGGAGGAAACAGGCTGCGACAGGGAAGGCATAATACCATACAAATCCGCCTTTGTTCGTCTCCCTTGTGAGGAACATGTAAACAAAGAGCATGGCGGCCAAGGAAACACCTAAGCTGATATTGAAGGTGTACCGCTTATATCGTTGAGCGTGAAGATAATTTGCAATGAGAAAGGTCGCCAAAGACAGGTCGATTATTCCGACGGAAATATTCTTCTCCGATAGAGCAAGTATGCCGAATGGAATGAGTGTCACGATTGCGATAATGCAGACGAAACGAAGGACGTAGACGGGGCGAACCTGCGCGGGATCGAAAGGATGAGGAGGAGAACCGTCCGGGGCGGCCGTTAAGTAATGAAGAAAACGTCCGATGTCTAATTTCTGGAAAATCCGATTCTTGCGCATAGGCCCCTCTCCCATGAGAAACTCAGCGCGAAATCAAATCGTTTGAATGAATGGTTCAGGTCCACTATCCAAAAGTTTGCAGATCTTTTCTACTCGGACGTCCGCCAAAAAGGAATTTCGGAGATCATTCATGCCCGCATCCAACATGCCCCGAGAGATAATGGGACTGCCCATCCTCGCTCCTGTAGCCCTCTTGCTCGGAGTCTGGCATAGCCGCCCACTATATATAGAAATTATTCTTTATTGAGCAAATATAGTGCCAAAGGGGGCTATCAGTTTAAGGTGTTGGATTTTAAAAGGTTTTTCAAGAAGTGAAGACTTTCGGCGGGGGGAAAATGTGCCCTTTTTTGTCTCAAAAATAGCTAATTTAAATAGGGAATTCCAGGGGTTGCTAAGACAATTTACCATCTCCGCATAAGACTGACGGATGACTTCTTCTCCGAAATGTCCCCATGATGCCAGCTTATCCTTTTCGCGCTCTGTGCTTTTCCGACACTTCTTTAAATCCCGGAAGGGCTGCTTCGATCACTCTCTTTTCCACGGCATAGGCGATCCTGAAATAACCCGGCTTTCCAAAACCCGTACCCGGAACCGTGAGGATCCGTTTTGATTGAAGTTCCCTAACAAATGCCACGTCATCTTTAGTGGGAGCCTTGGGGAAGAAATAGAAAGCCCCTTGAGGTTTGACCACCTCATAGCCAAAGGTGGTTAAGGAACGGTAAAAGAAGTCCCTTTTGCTCTCGTACTCTCTGACGTCCACCGAATTCTTTTGCAGGGGAGCCACCAACCTCTGCATCAATGCCGGGGCGTTGACGAAACCAAGAGTTCGGTTGGCAAAGACAATGGCGGAGATCAGTTCGTCGACTTCCTCACAAAGCGGGTTCACGGCAATATAACCGATTCTCTCCCCTGGGAGAGAGAGGTCCTTGGAATGGGAGGTCACACGAATCGTATGAGGATAGTGACGAAAGACGATAGGAAGCTGGATGTGATCAAAAACGATCCGTCTGTAAGCTTCATCCGTAATGAGGTAGAGCGTTTTCCCTAACTCCCGGCTTTTCTTTTTCAGCAACTCCCCTAATTTTTCAATGGAGGCTTGATGATAAACAACCCCAGTGGGATTATTAGGCGAGTTGATCAGGATGGCTTTGGTCTTCCCTCCTATCGCTTTTTCAATCTCCCTCAGGTTCAGTGAGAAATCGTCATTGGTTTCGACCAACCGAATTTCACCGCCACTGTTCTCGATGTAAAATTTGAATTCCATAAAATAGGGGCAAGGGACGATGACCTCTTCCTCTTCATTCAAGATTGACTTTAAGACGACGTTGAGTCCGCCGGCAGCGCCCACGGTCATCACGACATGCTTTTCATCGAAAGGAAGCCCTGATTCCTCTTTCAGATATTCAGCGATGGTCTTCCTCGTATCGCTGTAACCGGAGTTCGGCATGTAGCGATGCATTCCCGGAATCGGGGAATCCGCAAGGGCTTTCAGTGCCTTCTTCAGCGAGGGGGGAGGCTCGAGATTTGGATTTCCGAGGGAGAAATCATAAACATTTTCGTCACCATGAATTCGTTTTAATTCTTCCCCTTCTTCGAACATCCGCCTCACCCAGGAAGCGTCATTCAATGCATCCTTCACTTTCTTTGCGATGGCCATATGTGAAATCTCCTTTCTGGATCCCCTCTACCTCAAGCAATAAAAAAGCCATAGGGTAACCCCTATGGCTCTCAAAAATGGAAAAGCCACGGGGCCTTTTCGGTCACCCATGGCTTCCATCCCGTTTTCGGGAATGGATTTATGGATGACCCTCTCGAAAATAAAAGTAGTAAAAGTTAAACATGTTTCTGTTCCTTGGCCTGTATTATAAAACACAAAGAGGCAGGATTGTCAAGGAATTTGACCTATTCGGGGCTGTCCACGGGTTCGCCACGATCCCTCGACCTTAAGATTTCGGCGATCTCGGTCGAGGAACTGGGTTCGAAGGCAAGCCCCGGCATTTTTATACTCTGGAGTCGAAGGGTTGACTTTCCACTTGTCTGGTCCCGCCATTTTTGGTATAAGTGACTTCAAATCGGTGAAAAAGGCAATAGGTTGCGGCAAATGTTAGCCAAAGTCTTGAGCAGTACCGTTTTTGGAATTGATGCCTACGTGGTGGAGGTGGAGGTAGACATTGCCCAAGGCCTTCCTACCTTCGCAACCGTTGGGCTTCCTGAAGGCGCGGTCAAAGAATCCAAGGACAGGGTCAAGGCAGCCGTTAAGAACTGCGGCTATGATTTTCCCTCCCAGAGGATTACGGTTAACCTGGCGCCGGCGGATATCAAGAAGGAAGGGGCCGCTTTCGACCTCCCCATGGCCATTGGCATCCTCGCAGCGACCGAGGTGGTTCAAAAGGGCAAGCTGGCCCATTATTTTATTTTAGGTGAGCTGTCTCTTGACGGACAGGTGAAACCGATAAGAGGCACACTTCCCATTGCCGTGGCCGCAAGAGATGCGGGATATCGGGGTCTCCTTCTTCCGAGGGAAAACTCAAAGGAGGCGGCTGTGGTCAAAGGAATTGAGATTCTTCCTCTCGATACCCTCTCCGATTGCGTTCAATTTTTGAACGAGAATCTCCGAATCAATCCAGTCGAAGTGGATCTCGATGAGATCTTCAGGACAGAGATGAATTACCCGGTTGATTTCAACGATGTGAAGGGCCAAGAGCATGTGAAGCGTTGTCTGGAAGTGGCGGCGGCAGGCGGGCACAATGTCATCATGATCGGCCCTCCCGGCTCCGGAAAAACCATGCTAGCCAAAAAACTCCCAACTATTTTAACCTAATCGATCATTCTTTTAATCGTCAATGATCTAACGCTTCCACCTACAAGTCAACAAAAAAGATCTATCATAAGATTTGACGATTACGGGTTGCAATGTGCATAAAAAAGGCAGGGCCATTGCTGACCCTGCCTTCTCTGAGGCATCGGTCTACCTACTTGATCACTCGCGCCTCGTCGAACCCCAGCAACAGGGCCTGATCGCTTCCTTTTTTGAATAATCCTTCCACTTTCAATGTTACCTCTTCCCCCACTTTTGTACCGGAGGGACACAGAGGAAATTGGCGGCATCATTTGTGCTACCGGACCCGCTGTACCTGGCAACTTCGGGGTAAGGGCATAAAGGGCGGGTCATACCCGTGAAGGGATTCGAAGCGATGATCTGGTCCGGCGCTTTGCCATTTTCCACCCAGTTTACGAGATCTGGCAAAGGATAAAGCGTATAGGCCGGGAAAGGGCCCCCGAGTCCGCAATGCCCCATTCCGGGCACCATGAAGAGACGCGCAAATTGTTTGACCTTGTTCAACCCCCCCATGGTTTCTAATACATTTTCGTAATAATTGGGTGATTCCAGCGAGTAAACAAGGGGATCCGCCCAACCGTGATACATAATCAGTTTGCCACCGTTTTCCATAAAGGGCCTAAGGTCCGGATTCACAGCATTGAGGATTGGTGCCAATGCTTGGTACACGATTGCTACATCCCGGTCCCAATCATAGTACCGCAAATCGAAATTCTCAAGTCTTGGGGGCCAATTTAATAGTTCGCCTAATAAAGGGGTTTGAGGTTGGTTTGGTGGAGGCCCTTCGAATGCGGCCGGATAGAAATACGGGCCGTAACCTAAAGGTGATGGATCCCACTCGGAGCCTTTTGTCAGGCCGAAAACAATTAATTCTCCAGTCCTGGGGTTGAATGTCCCTCTCCAAATTTGATTGATAGTCCAAACTTCTCCCGGTGTAAGACATGTCGAAGAATCCGTCCCAGTGGGGCAGAGAAGTGTGTTAGCGTCAAATTTACACTCCCGCGGATCGCTAATAAGACCATCCAGCACACCGTCGGCGCCTTCGCAGGCAGCTATGACAGCTTGGGTTATATTAGCCCATTTGGCAAGCGGGATATAATGGTACGGATCTCGGGTGAAGTCTTCGGGAGGGTCCAGAAATTGGTCTGTTTGGTAATGCCAAATGCCTTTTTCATGAGCGGGAATGCGATTAAAAGCCCCTGACCCAACCACAATGCCGTCATAATCTTCTGGGTAGCGCTGAACCTCGGCCATACCTTGCTGCCCCCCTGTTGAGCAGCCTGTGAAGTACGAGTAAGCAGGTGAAATGCCGTAGAATGTGTCAATAATTTGCTTTGCAGTTATGGTCATAAGATGGGTCGCCAAATATCCAAAATTGATCCATCTTTGGGGATGTCCTACACCAAAACTAAAATCCAAGGCTCCAACAGGAGCAGTCGGCGGTGGGATTTCGTGTGTCCCCATGGTGGTGTTAGCTGTGGCGTAGCCCGCTGTTATGCCAACGTTCAGGGAAGAGTATTCGAACGTAGGCGCCGATCCGCCGTTACCAGTCCCGAGGTACCTGCCGTTCCAGGCAAGCGGCAACCAGACTTCTGAATAGATGTCCGCGTCACCCGGGGTGACGTCATATGGCCTTGTATTAGTGAACTGCACTCGGCAGAAAGGAACTGTAATAGTCTGCCCTTCAACCGTGGCCCCCGCTACTACTGAATCTGCTGCCGTTATAATCGTATTAGGCGGCAGATTTGTGAATGTTCCAACTTGGCATGGTGCAGTAGCGAAAACCGGGGATGTGCCCAATGCGACCATAGTGACTACACTTAGAACTATACCGAACATTCTTTTTCTTCTCATAATTCCTCCTTTCCGATCTCCATTAGGTGAATTTTTTGCCTGACTTCTCCAGTAACCTTTTGTGCCAATTCAAGTGATTCCAACCTTTTGATCTTTTAAAATTGAATGCAAATGGCCAGTTATAAGAAGGCCTCCAAAGAAACTTAACCGTTTCCTTGGAGGCATCGTATTGACATCTTTTGCAAACTCCAATTCATACTGCGCTCAGGAAGGTTAGAGGGTTATGTAGTTTGGTTAATTGAGATTTCGGTAGATTATTTTTCATGAAACAAATATCATCAAAATCTGGGACAAGTCAATCAATAAATTGTCTTGTGAAAGTTATCTTTTTCTGTGTCAATTGGAGTCAACTGTGGATAAGGATTTGTTGATTTCCATTAGAAATGTTGGATTGAAGGGAGAAAATTGAAAAACAAGACTTCAGGAAGTACTAAACGATTTTTCTTTTTCTAATTTTTTGAAGCAGGTTGATGGTGAAAATTGGCGACTTCACCTCCTACTCATCAAGTATGTTATAAGGGCATGACATAATGAATGGGTTAAGCCATTCAAGAGGAAGGGGCAGGAGGA
>Ga0326728_10006533_pt1 | contig 31260 bp, 33 predicted proteins | sample MB3enrmetagenome_FD_207602 | JGI IMG/M metagenome (GOLD analysis project Ga0326728, IMG submission 207602) | Lab enriched peat soil microbial communities from McLean, Ithaca, NY, United States - MB31MN | ecosystem: Environmental > Terrestrial > Soil > Wetlands > Peat | place: USA: New York...
ACGAAAGCTACCGTGTGCCGTGGCTTTTTGATGAAGAGTCAGTTGACGTCACGCGGTTCTTTACCAATTTGAAATGCAGACTGATGCCCTATATCTACGGGACGGCCTGCAACGCCGCGGCGGCCGGCGTACCGGTGATCCGCCCGATGGTGCTCGAATTTGCCGGCGACCCGACCTGCGGATATCTCGACCGTCAGTACATGCTCGGTGAATCGCTGCTGGTCGCCCCGGTATTCTCCGATGACAGTCAGGTGGAATATTATCTGCCCGCGGGCAAATGGACCAATTTCCTCACCGGCACGAAAGTGGAGGGCGGGCGCTGGATTAAGGAAAAACACGGCTACCTCAGCATCCCCTTGATGGCCCGCCCCAACAGCATCATTGCCGTGGGTAATGTTGATAATAAACCGGATTATAATTTCGCCGACGGCGTGACTTTCCATATCTTCGAACTGGCCGAAGGTAAGCACACATCAACTGCGGTCTTCGGGACGGACGGACAGAAGAAAATCAGCCTCGTTGCAAAACTGACCGGTAAAGAAATCGCCATCGAAGCCCCGGCAGCCGGGAACTGGCAGGTATTGCTCCGCGGCATCAGCGCCATCAAGAGCATCCAGGGCGCGATTTACGAGATTTGCGCCGACGGTGTCAAACTCACGCCGGATAACACCGGCCGCATCCTGGTCAAACTCCCGTGACAAATAACCGGGATTTGGTGTTGATATGAAATCAGGGTTTACCTCCCGGTTTATTATCTGAACTGCCGGTTGAGGCTAAAATTGCATTGACAATCCCACATACCATAGTATATTATATATCTGTTCCAAAACCGGTGGGATGAACCGTCAATTCTTCGTGAACTGTTAAGGTAAATCCCGCTTTTATGGTTGCGGCAATTGATTAATGATTCGGAGGAATGTTTAATGGCAAAAATTGCAATGATGGGCGCGGGCAGTTTCGTTTTCACGCGGGATATTTTGACGGATATCCTTTCTTATCCCGAACTCACCGGCAGCACCATCACGATGATGGACATCGCAGAAGAACGTCTTAAGCTGATGGCTGATTTCGCGAAAAGGCTCGTCGAGCAGCGGAGTTTAAAGACTAAAATCGAATGGACCACCGACCGTCATGAAGCTCTGGAAGGCGCGGACTTTGTCATCATTTCCGTCCGGGCGGGTGGCTGGCCTAACGTGATCAAAGACTACGATATTACGACCGCGCGTGGCTTTGAATCCTCGCCTGACGCCTCCGGCGTAGGCGGGATATTCGCGGCAATGCGCCAGATTCCGGCAATTTTAGAAATCTGCCATGACATGGAAAAAATCTGTCCCGATGCCTTGTGCATCAACTACTCTAACCCGATGGCCATGATTTGCTGGGCGATTAACGAGTACACTAAAATCAAATGTGTCGGCCTTTGCCCCAATCCCCCCAGCGGCGCTCAAAGACTGGCCAAATATGCCGGCGTCCCCCACGAGGAAGTTTCCTATTGGGCCGCCGGTCTCAACCATTACTCCTGGTACCTGGATATCCGCTGGAAAGGAAAGGACCTGTACCCCGTTTTTGCCGAGAAATTCAAAGATTTCAACGTTTATTCCAGACCCGGCTATCTGGGTAAGGATATGCTCGGTAAAGATATTGACGTGGACCTGGTGGAAGTTGAGATGTTCCACCGCTTCGGTTATTTCACCAGCGGCAGCAAGGGGCACATTCCCACGTACACTCCTTATTTCCGCCGTTCACCGGCTACAATCGAGAAATACCGCATCGGAAATATGGGGAATTCATTTAAAATCGCTACCAAGCGCACCAACGACGAGAACGAAGAATTGAAAAAACAACTCGCCTCCGGTTTTAAATTCCCCACGAAAACCGACGAAAACTGGAGCAAATCTTCCGCCGCCATCATGAACGCGATGCTGACCGGTATCCCCTGCCGCATTGACGGCAACGTCAAGAACAACGGTTTGATTACCAACTTATTAGAGGGCTGCTGTGTCGAAGTGCCTTGTCTGGTGGACAAAGAAGGCGTGCATCCCTGCTGGGTCGGTAATTTACCGCCGCAGTGCGCCTGCCTTAACCAGAACAGTGTCTTCATTCAGGAACTGACCGTGCGGGGCGTCGTCGAGAAAGATAAAAATAAAATCTCTCAGGCTGTTTTCCTCGACCCGCTGACCTCAACCATACTGACAATTGATGAAATGTCCGAAATGCTCGACGAATTGTTCAAAGTCGACAAACAATTCATGAAAGGCTATAAATAGGTCTTAAAATCGATTAAGTCCTTTCAATAAAGCTTTATTGCGGATGGGGTCTCTTTCAAAACCCCATCCGCTATGTTTTTCATTTATGCTATAGTTTGCTTAGCAACAGGAATAAAACACGGAGGATTTACTATGATTGAGAAAATAGAATATGCCGGTTTGCCCAACTGTTACCGGGCTTATAATGACGAAATTGAACTGATTGCCTCATCGGATACCGGGCCGAGGGTTCTTTGTTTCGGGTTTGTGGGTGAATGGAACGAATTTGTACCTGCGCAAAAGCACGGCTTTTCCGGCCACCGTCTCTGGCACGCTCCGGAGGCGTTTCCGCGTTCATATGTTTCGGACGACCGGCCCGTCGAATTTACGGAGCATAAACAGTTCTTCAGCCTGACCCAATCCGCGGAAAAAGAAACCGGTATTCAAAAAGAAATGGATATTTCCATCAACCCGGATAAAAACCATCTGACGGTGGTACACCGCCTCTATAACCGCGGGCTCTGGCCGGTCGAAATCGCGCCGTGGGCCATTTCCGCCATGGCCACCGGCGGGAAAGCCATCTTCCCCCTGCCGGCAAGGAAACCCGCCGATAGAACCAACCTTTTGCCCACCAGCTTGCTGGCCATCTGGGAATACAGCGACCTTTCCGACCCGCGCCTCAAAATCGGCAAGCGGTTTATCATGCTGGCACAGGATGTGAAAGCGGCGGCGCCGCTGAAAATCGGGTTGATGGACACGGATAACTGGGTGGCCTACTGGAACAAAGGCCACCTTTTTCTGAAAACTTTCGAATATAAAAAGAACGGCGTCTATCCCGATTTTGGTTCCTCGGCGGAATCTTACAGCTCCGATCGCATCCTCGAACTGGAAACCGTCGCTCCGCTGAAATTAGTGCAGCCCAACGAGGCAGTTGACCACGTGGAAAACTGGTACTTATTCCGCGATGTGCCCGAACCTTTTAATGACGGCGATATCGAGAAAAATATCCTTCCCTTAATCCCGGCGTAAAAAATCAAACAATAGCGCTGCAGGGATTTATCCGAACTAAAAAAGGTCGGCAAGATTCTAAAATCTTGCCGACCTTCGTGTTTCCAGGGAATTGATTGATAAAATTACGGGAGCATTTTCCGCAATGCGGGCCCGTTCGTCCGGCACCATCCGGCGATAATCTGATGGTCCCAGCCCATGCAGAAATCTTTCACGCCCATGTCGATGTAGGCTTTGGCTTCTTCGGGGCTGCTGATTTCCACCCTCGGCCGGACACCGGCTTTGATGGCCATTTTAATCATCTTATGGTGGGCTTCGACGACTTCCGGCAGGCCGCCCTGTCCGGGTTTGCCCAGGCTGACGGAGTAGTCATTGGGGCCGAACTGGACCATATCAACGCCTTTGACCGAAAGGATTTCTTCGAGGTTGTCCATCGCGCTCTTTTTCTCAATCATGAAAGCGAGTACAGCGTCGTTCATCTGTTTGACCCACTCAATGGCGTTGGAGCCGACATTGATTCTGCGGCTGGCGGCGCCGTGGCGCCCGCCGGCTTCCGGTGTTTCGGGACGAATGAAGCGGACGCATTCCCGAACATCGTCCGCGGTGCGGATATCGGCAAACAGCGCATTCTGGATACCGGCATCCAGCGCCCGGGTGGCGATATAGCCCCGGGACTGTTCTTCGACTTTAATCATCATGGACATGTTGGGGTAAAGTTCGATGGCGCGGGCCAGATTCTCAAACGTTTCGAGGTCGTATGTCGAATATTCGCCGATATACTCAATATAGTCGAAAGCGCCGGTCACGGCCATGATTTCAACTAAACGGGGCCAGGGTATCACGGAATGGACGCCGAGCGTCGGCTTCCCTTCTTTTATCAATTGTCGCAGTTTATTCGGTTTCATCTTTTTCTTCCTTATTTAAATATTTTATTCACGCTTTTGAAGCCGGTGAACCGGGCGTTATTTTAATTTCTTGCCGGTGAAAGCAGCTTTTATTTCTTCGAGCGTTTTAGCGGCTTTGACGGCGTTTACCCGGTCCTCTTCCACTTTAAGAAAAGGTTCGATGTTGTTGCAGACATCGGCCAATTTGTCCGCGGGGAATTTACAGGCGCCGTTCTCGTCCATGTGGATGATATCCCCCGGCGCCACGTCCATGCCGGCCACCGAGACCGGGACGTTGATGGCGCTGATGGAAAATTCACCGTGCCCAGGCGTTACGCCGCTCATCAGGTACTGGAATTTCATCGGGCGGATTTCGTCTACGTCACGGGAGGGACCGTTGGTGACCACGCCGACTGCCCCGCAAGCCTTGAAAGCGGTAGTCATCTGGCCGCCGCACAGCCCGACTTTGGGCAATATCTCCGGCGGGAAATCCTGCTTGATTACGACGATGACCGGCTTCTTGGAATTGCCGATGGCGTCCAGCAAATCCGTTATCGAATAGCGGTGAAAATTCGGATTCGGCAGCGCATATACCACCGTCACCGCGTAACCAACCATCCGCCCCAGTTCCGGGTAGATGCAGCGCACCGACTGGTCGGTGTACCAGTTTTGCCGCCACGGTTCATAAAGGCCGAGGCACAGCGGGTCGCCCGGATAGGTCGCCACAACGTTCGTGACTGACGGGGTGTCAAACCGTTTCAGTTTTTCCAGCATCGCTTTTTCGGATAAAGCAGCCAATTTAGTTTCCTTTTTTCAGCGGTACTCTGGGGGTGATATCTTTGTTGACCGGGTTCAGCGGCCATTTGCCGGATAAAATCCTGCCGGCTTCCTTGGCAATGCTGATGGGCGCGATGGAGAAAGCGTAGGTGGAATAAGAAGCCGAATGGGACAGCATAATCACATTGTCCATCTTGGTCAGCGGGCTGTCCTTGGGCAGCGGTTCGGCCTCGAAAACATCCAGACCGGCGCCGGCGATCTTCTTTTCCTGCAGGGCTTTTACCAGAGCAACTTCGTCAATGACCTTGCCGCGGGAAGTGTTGATAACATAGGCGTTCGGTTTCATTTGCGCGAATGCTTTGTCGTTCATCATGTGGAAACTGGTCTCGTTCAGATCGGGATGTAAAGTAACATAGTCGGCTTTCAAGACTTCTTCAAAACTCACCAGCTGGATACCGTTCTCTTTGGCCAGCCAGGGATGCATGATGTAGGGGTCGTAACCGATGATATTCAGGCCGAAGACCTTGGCTTTTCTGGCCACCATTCTGCCGATGGCGCCGCAGCCGATGATGCCGAGGGTCTCATTATAGATGGAACCCATCACGCCCTGGGCTTTCTTGGCATCGGTCCAGCGTCCCTGGGCGACCAGGATATCCAGGGTCTTGAGTTTCTTGGCGCAGGCCAGCATTAAGGTTAAGGCATGGTTGGAAACTTCTTCCACACACCATTCGAACGAGGGATTATTCACGACGAGGATATTCATTTCAGTCGCGGCTTTGAGGTCAATGGGGTCATAACCAACGGTCTGGAATAAGACGGCGATTAATTTCGGGGCCTGGGCCATCATTTCGCGGGTAATCGGGACGCCGCCGTACAGTAAAACATCCGCTTCTTTCAGGGCAGCGGCCAGACCGGCCTTATCGGAATCGGCCACTTCGACCATTTCCGCATTGACTTTGGCGAACTCATCGGCCTCTTTACTGGACATGCTGGGCCCGACGGCTAAACTGCCGGAACCGACGACCTTGGAAATCTTGAGAATCTTGAATTTCTTTGCCATTAATTTGTCTCCTCTTCTATTTCTTTTCTTTATTTTTTAGCAATGTTCAGATAGGTATTACGCCTGTCAAATGGGGGAACAATTATCCAGAATATTGGTTAAAAGTATAGCATCACTCTTGCAGGCTGTCAATTTCAGGGTGGTAATGTCGTCGTCTGAAATAGCATGCTATTCCCTGATTCTCCGGAGTTCGAACACCACCGGGTTTTTGGCGTCGGGACAGCAAATTGTTGTTACATCCTGGTCCGGTTCCCACGGGAAAGCGCCCCCGAACATCAGCGTCCGGATGTTCGGCAACAGCATCCCGAAAGCATTCAGGCAAATCCCTTCCGGCGTTCTCCCGCTGGTCAACCACTCATCCCCCACTTGATGTCCCACACTGCAGCGTCCCTGCTGCGAGATTACTTTGACCCTGACTTCAAACTTGCCTTCCATCCAAAACTCCTCGTCTTTTCCATTTTACTGATTCCCTTTCAGGGACGGAAGAGACCTCGGGTACAAACAGGAGCTATTCATGAAGTACCGTAAAAAGTGGTTGTTGCGACAAACCTGAGGCTGAAACAGGTCTATTGATTATTGACACTTGATTATTATTTCTTAATTCTCTTAATTTCAAATACCACCGGGTTCGCCGCATCCGGACAGCAGGCGGTCGTCGCGTCCTTGTCTTTTTCCCAGGGGAATGTTCCCCCAAACGAGAGCGTCCGAATGCTCGGATATAATACCGCAAAAGCCGGCAAACAGATGCCTTCCGGGGTTTTTCCGGCGGGCAGCGTCCATTCGTCACCCACTTTATGTCCCGCGGCGCAGCTGCCTTTCTGCGAAATTACTTTTATCCTGATGTCATAACTGTCTGCCATTAAAAACTCCTGTACCCATTCTTTTTGTCCCTCCCTCTCAGGGAGGGATTAAAGGAGAGTGAATATTTCTATAAGCCGAAGACTGCCGAAGAAGTATCCAGCGTTATATTGGCCTGTACTTCCTGCCTAAGCAAATTATGCGGCTGCCTAGGCAGCGCAATCCTTGCAGGCATTGTAAATATTGTTATACAAAGCCTCGATTTTTTGCAGCGGCGTGGACGAGAAAGCAATCCGCAGCAGGTTCTTTTCGCTGTAGCAGATGACGCCGGTGCTGTATTTTTTCAGCATCGTCTCCCAGACTTTGTCGGTGTCGACATTTTTCAGGCGGACGCACATGAAATACCCGGAATTGAAAGGCAGCGCCTCAAAATATTTTTCATATTCCGGATGAGCCGCCAGCGTCTCTTTGACTTTCAGGTAGCGTTCTTTCAACTTGGCTTTGTTGCGCTCTTTCTCTTTAGTATGCGTTTCGGACTGCATGGCATTCAACAACAGCGATTGGGAAAGGTTCGGGGCATTGGATATGTTTCCTCTCACCGCGCCCGCCGTTTTGTCTTCCAGGGCTTTGTAGAGCTCGCTGCCGCCGCCCTTGATGCCGTAGGTTACAAACCCCACGCGGAAACCCCAGGCAAACTCTTCTTTGGTAATGCCGTCCATTTTGATTGCCAGCAGGTTCTCGTGGGCATGCGCCAGCTGGGAGAATAACGACTCGGCGAAAATATCGTCCTCAAAATCCAGCCCGAAATAGGAGTCATCGAGGATGACCGCCAGTTTATTGCCGGCTTTTGCCGCATCCACCAGAATGGCGACGATTTCTTTCGCTGCTTCTTTGGTTGGGGTATAGCCGGAAGGGTTATTCGGGAAATTCAGCAGTATGATTTTCTTGCCGATGGGTTTGGCGCTCACCGTTTTCCGGAAGGATTCGATATCGAACTTCTGATTCTTGAAGAAATTGAAAAATTTCAGCTCCGCCCCGTAGGCGCTGGTAAAAACCAGGTCGTAATTCTCCCAGTACAGGTCGGCGGTGATTACCGTATCGGTCTCGTCAACAAACATATAACCCACCATGCTCAGGGCATGCGTTACCCCGCAGGTGACCACCGGTACGCTGAATTCTTTGGAAGCCAGCGTCGGGTTTTTCCCGACCATTAGTTCTTTCCATTTGTCGCGTAGGGCTTTGAGGCCCTCGCTCGGGGCATAGGGGAAGATATCCTTAGTCGCGAGGTCGATATGTTTGGCCACGCTGGGCAAAACCATCGGCTTCCCGTCGTCTTCGCAAGCTGTGCCGATTGTAGCATTGATATCCTTATCTTTAGCAGCCTGCCCCTGGGCCAGAATCCCCTTTTTCGGGAAATAAATCGCTTTCCCTTTTTTGGATAACAGTTCGAAAACGGTGGGACTTTTTGCCTGAATGATGCGGTTGAGCTCTTCTGCCTGCGGATTCAATGCTGCCATGATGCCTGCCCTCACTTGCTGTATTTTCTTTAATTATACCGGTTGCGAGAATAAATAAGAAAGTAGTTCTGAGTTGGGATTTTGCGATTTTTGCGGGGATTATGACGCCTGAACCGGAGTTCAGGCTAAATAGTCTTGGCGAATTCCACGGCATTCTGGAACATCGGGAAACAATTTCCGCCTTTTTTCAGTCCCAGCCTGGTCCACTGCGGGTGCTGCGTGACGAGGATGTGGTCTTCCCCATGGGGCATCAAGCCGAAAACCCGGCCCGAATCGTCGCAGATGCCGGCAATATTATTCATCGAACCATTGGGATTAAACGGATAGCCTGCTTTTCTATCGCCTTTCTCATCTGTATAATAAACCGCAATATTCTTTTCGGTAATGGCCTTTAAATCTCCGACGAATTTCCCTTCGCCATGAGCCACCGGCATATACATACTTTCCATCCCTTTGGTGAATACGCAGGGGCTTTTCCGGTTCACGCCCAGATGTACCCAGCGGCACTCGAACTTACCGGAATCATTGTTCGTCAAAGTAACACGCGGTGTTTCGCCTTTTTTAACACGCGGCAGGATGCCCGCTTTGACCAGCACCTGGAAGCCGTTGCAGATGCCCATTACCAGCCGCCCGTCGTCAATAAACCGGGGTAACTCATCGCCGAATTTCTGTTTCAATTCGTTAGCTAAAACACGGCCGCTGGCGATATCGTCGCCGTAGCTGAAACCGCCGGGAATGATAAAAATCTGGAAATCGAACAGACTGCATTCACCGCGAATAAGTTGATTGACGTGCGCCAGCGTGACTTCCGCCCCGGCCTTTTCAAAGGCAAAGACGGCTTCACCATCCCGGTTAGTGCCCGGCGCGCGGATTACCAGAGCTTTTACTTTTCTCATCTCATTACCACCGCAGCGGCTTTTGCCACGCTTCTTTTAAATCCCCGATTGTTTCGCGGACGATATTTTTCCCGTTGGAACCGGTGACTTCAAATTTTCCGGTAGCGTTCGTAGAGCCGATGTTAGCGAAAATAACGCCCTTCAGCGTTTTCTCAAATTTATCTTTGTCTTTGGCCGCGATTTCCACAATGAACCGGCTGTTTGATTCCGAGAACAGGATGAAATCGTCGCGCGTGAACTTTTCCGCAACCGGCACCGCTTTAAGGCTGATTTGTGCCCCCAGCCCGCCGGCAAAGGCCATTTCGGCCGCCGCCACCCCGAGGCCGCCTTCGCTGCAATCGTGGCAGGCTTTGACCAGGCCTTTTGCGGAAGCTTGGGACAGTTTTTCCATCAAAATTTTAGCCTTGACAGGTTCCACTTTCGGGACGCTGTTGCCGATAAAACCTTTGGTATCTAAATAGGCCGAACCGCCCATTTCATTCTTGGTTTCTCCGACGACGTAAATCAAATCGCCGGCCTGTTTGAAATCCATCGAAACAGAACGTTTGACATCGTCGACGATACCCATCGCCGAAATCAACAGCGTATGGGGGATAGCGATGATTTTACCCTCGTATTCAAATTCGTTGTAGAGGCTGTCTTTGCCGGAGACAAACGGCGTTTCGTATACTTTTGCAATGTCGTAGCAGGCCTGTGCGGCTTCAATCAGCGCGCCCAGCATTTCCGGCTTGCGGGTATCGCCCCAGCAGAAATTATCAAGCAGCGCGACTTCACTTAAGTTGCCGCCCACCGCGATAATTTGCCGCAGCGCCTCATCGATAGCCGAGGCCGCCATCCAGTAAGGACTGAGCTGCCCGTATTTGGGATTGATGCCGTTGGCGACAATCACGCCTTTGTCCGAATCAAAAACCGGTTTGACGACAGTGGCGTCGCCGGGGCCTTCGTTGGTGATACCCACTAAGGGCTTGATTACGGTGCCGCCCTGCACCTCGTGGTCGTACTGGCGGATGACCCATTCTTTGCTGCAGACATTCCAGGTGGCAAGGATATCTTTCAACGATTGACCTAAATCTTTCGGCGGGGCAAAATCCGGTTCGGGATATTCCGGCTGCGTTAACACCGCGTTCAATTGCCATTGCGGGATGCCGTGGTGCAGGAATTTCATGTCTAAATCCGCTACGCGGCGGCCCTTATAAAAGAGGTTCAGGTGCTTGTCGTCGGTGAATTCGCCAATGACGGCAGCCTGCACATCTTCGCTTTCACAAAGCTGTAACATTTCATCCAGATTTTCCGGCGGCACGGCGATGACCATGCGTTCCTGCGCCTCGGAAATCCAGATTTCGGCATAATTCAAGCCGGAGTACTTCAGCGGGACTTTATCCAAATCCACACGGGCCCCGGTCTCTTCGCCCATTTCGCCAACTGCGGAGGATAAGCCGCCCGCGCCGCAATCGGTAATGTGATTATATAGGCCTCTATCGCGGGCCTGCAGCAGGATATCAATGACTTTCTTTTCCACAATCGGGTTGCCGATTTGGACGGAAGTATAGGATTTAGCGCCGGATTCGTCGGTCAGCTGGTCCGAGGCAAAGGTCGCGCCGTGAATGCCGTCGCGGCCGGTCTTGCCGCCGATTAAAACAATCAAATCGCCGGGACTGTGGGTGCGTTTTTTAGCCATCGAGACGGGCATCAGCCCCATCGTGCCGCAATAAACCAGCGGGTTCGCCAGATAGCGTTCGTCGAACAGGATGGCGCCGTTCACCGTGGGGATGCCGAGGCGGTTGCCGTAATCGGCCACGCCGGCGCGCACGCCTTTGAAGATGCGGCGGGGATGTAAAACGCCTTTCGGCAATTTTTCGTACGGAAAATCCGGTGGGGCAAAACAGAAGACATCCGTATTCAGAATCGGTTTGGCGCCCAGCCCGGTGCCCAGCGGGTCGCGGATGACGCCGCCGATGCCGGTCGCCGCGCCGCCGTAAGGTTCCACCGCCGAAGGATGGTTGTGGGTTTCCACTTTGAAACAGAGCGCCCACCGGCCGTCAAAATCGATGACGCCGGAATTATCTACGAATACGGAGAGGCACCACGGTTTGTCCAGCTCTTTGGTTACCCGGGCGATGGTGCTCTTCAGGATGTTATTGATAGTTTTACGGTCGTAGGAAATTTTGGCTTTAAAGGTCTTGTGCACGCAATGCTCGGACCAGGTTTGGGTCAGTGTTTCCAGTTCGACGTCGGTCGGGTTCCGGCCCAGTTTTTTGTAATAATCCCGGACCGCGGCACGCTCGGTATCGGAAAAAGTGTAATTCTGACGGAGTTCTTCCATCGCCGCTTTTTCGTTGCCCATCAGGTCGACTGTTTTCAATACGAATTTGTATTGCGGATTGGCGGCGAAAACCGATTCGCCGGAAGTAATGACATGATGGATGATGGGGTTCACCAGCAGTTTGCTGCTGATATCTTCCAGTTGTTTTTTAGTTAATTTGCCTTCGAGGATGTACAGCTTGGCGGTTTTGACAGCCTTGACATTTTTAATGCCCATATCGCGCAGGCCGATCATCACGGTTTCTTCGACGGGGTCGACGACGCCGGCTTTGTAGGCCACTTCCACGACATGGACGCCGGGCTTTTTCTCTTCGCTGCTGAGGGTATCGCAGCGGTAATCCTGGGTGACCGGGTCGGCCAGTAGTTCACGGCCGATTGAATCAAGCTGTTTAGGGGTTAATTTGGCATCCAGATAATAAATATCCCGGACCTGTGCAGTCGAGATGGATTTGATACCGAGGTCGGCAATGTCGCCTATCAGACCGAGGCCGCGGGCATCAGGGACGTGTTTTTTCAGAATGATTTCGATTCTATGCATAGTTATCCTGTAGAACGGACAATTCCATATTACCAGAAAATACAGCCAAAAGCCACAATCTGAAAGGCAGTTGTAATAAAGCGGACATCATGGATATTCTGCTGTTAAGGTACGCGATTAAGGGGATGAATCCTTGAAAGCTGGCAGGGGACAGCTTTTTTGTTGTCGTGGGATTGCCGCGTCGCCAGGCTCCTCGCAAAGGAAGGAGACTGGATTCCCAATAAGGTCGGGAAGGACAAAAAGGATATTACTGAACCCTAGGGAGACCATTCGTCAGCGGACTCATGGTGTGAGAACATGAGGTTGCTTCGCAAATGATGTTACAAAGTAATGATGTTGCGATTCTATGGGCAGTGGGCTGCGCCCACCCGATAAAACTGGATCCCGATCCCGTATCAAAAAACGGAACAAGCTTTCATCGGGATGGAGCCGCGTAAATACCGGTATCAGTGTCCCATTTTCTTCTTTAAATCCCGGTCAATCCAGAACCGGGCCGGATAGAAGAAGAGCATCTGGGGGCTGCCGGCGGCGGAACAGACCGCGCCAAATTGCCCGTGGAAGCCTTTGAGCCACGGTTGGTAGACAGTGAATGAGCCCGGCGAGAGCAGGGAAATGGAGAAATGCTGCCGGGCGACATATTCGTTGGCGTCACGCAGGACTTTCTTGCGCGCCTGTTCGTCGGGAGCGGCAATCGCGGCCGGTTGAAAGGCATCGAAAACCGGGTCGCTGACCATCAGGTAGTTTGAGGAATAGCCGGTGTGCAGGCGGCTCAACTGGCGGATGGGTTCATAGCCGTGGCCCAGCGGCGAGACGGTGCGCTGGGCGAGCTGGTCGTGTTTACGTTCGGTAAGCACGTATTTAATCCATTCGGTGGACTCCAGCATCCGGATTTCCATGTCAATCCCGACGTCTTTAAAATACTGCCTGACGATATCCAGCAAAACCATGTCGCCGGTAGTATCGGCGATAATGTTGGTTTTAAACCCGTGGGGATAACCGGCTTCGGTCAGTAATTTCTTCGCCAATGTGGGATTATAAGCATACTGGTCTTTGAGGTCCTGCGGCCATTCTTCCCATGGTAGGCCCCATCCTTTCATGTTGCGGGAGGTCAGCGAGGAAGGGATCGGCTCGACGCTCCCTTTGTAATAGTTTTTAGCGATGCCTTGTAGGTCGATGGCGAGTTGCATCGCCCGGCGGACGCGGATATCGTTGAACGGCGGGCGGTCGTTGCGCGGGTCAATGGTGGCGGCGGTATTGGCGGGATGGGCAATCTGCAGTATTTCCGGATTGGTTTTCCGGAGTTCCTGCGCCAGCACCGGGGAAATCTGGTCGGCGACATCAATGCGGCCGGCGCGCATTTCCGCCAGCGTTTTTTCCTGGTCGAGGATGACGTAAAATTTCAATGCGTCCAGATAGGGGAGTTTATTTTCCGGGTGGCGTTCGTCATGACCCCAGTAATCGGGATTGCGGACGACCGTGGCCGAAACGTCCTGCACAAAATCTTTGAGCATTAACGGGCCGGTGCCGACGGCATGATGCCAGTCCCGGGTATCTCCGTATTGTTTGACCACTTCCGGATTCTCGATGCACAGCGAGGTGCCGATTTCCTGCAGCGCATCCAGGATTAACTCCCGGCTGGTGGTTTTCCATTTAAAAACGACGGTATATTTATCCGGCGCGGTCACGGAGATTAATTCTTTAAAAGCCACCACGTCGGCGCGGGCGGGGCTGGGCTTAGTGTAGCCGCTGCCGAGGCCGTACATGCGGTGGAAATGAAACACGATATCATCGGCGACAAATTCCCGGCCGTTGGCCGGTGGCAGGTTCTGCCAGTGCACGCCTTTGCGGACATGGACGACGAAAGTGTAAGGGTCGGCGAATTCATAACTCTCGGCGAGATGGCCGCGGATGGTATTATCCGGTTTTTCGCCTTCGCGGAAGTCATTAATGGCCGGGTCCATCAGCCAGTCCAGCGCGAACATTTTCTCCATCCAGGCGGTATAAATCTGGGTCAGGTGTACCCCGAAATAGGGGTCGAAATTGGCGATTCTGCGGTTGGTGCGGATATTCAATTCCCCGCCGTACTGCGGGTTCCCGAGTTTATCCCACCAGTTGCCGTTTGTTGTTTTCTTTTCCATGAATCTTCCTTTGTGATGCAGGCAGGATTTCCCATTACGGAACATAGTCAAAGAATCCCTGTCTTGCTTTTATCTTGAATCCAATGATAGAGCGTTGCGCAGTAATCAGTCAAGATAAATTAGGAAAAAGTTGTTGAGAATTAAAAATTACAAAGACAGTCTTTTATGAAGCTAGCCAAAAACTTCTGGGTTGTCGGATCAAGTCCGACAATGACAAAGAAACAGGATTGTCATTCTTGAGCCTTAAAGCGAAATACTTACGACCGAAGTCGTAACGTACCGACCTGACCGTAGACCGCAGTCGTAGGTACTTTCCGGAGCAATTCGGAGGAAATGTATCGGGAATCCAAATAAATAATTCCAGACATCAATTTTCGGACCGCCTTGCTTCAAGCGGATGATACCTCTTTGATTTTTCCACTAGCGGTTCACCAAATAAACAATCAGCCAGATTAGCGCGGCGATGATTAACGCTCCAAGACCGGCAATCGTAAACTGCCAGGCCGGACGGCGCATAAAGTTACGGTATTCCGGGTCGCCCCGTTTCGCGAGGTCCTTTTTTTGCTGCTCGACGATGCGGTGGGTTAAATCGGCTTTTAGCTGTGCTTTAAATTCTTTGGACGGCGATTTCGGCCAGGAAGCCATTTCCCGCGACATTTCCAGCGCGGCTCTGGTGTCTTTATCCAGCCCGGATTCCTCCGGCAGTTTTTCCCCGGCGGCCGCTTTATCGATATTTTCCAGCAGCTGTTGGTCTTTTTGCTGTTTCTTATTCATTTTGCCACTCCACAAAACTTTTCCGCAATTTGGCGACAGTGCGGCACAGGATGGAACCGACATTTGTCTCGGTCAGATTCAGGATTTGGGCGATTTCCCGGTTGGACATGCCGTTGGAATATTTCAGGACAATCGCTTCCTGTTCGCGTTTATTCAATTGCGCGACAAACTGCCGCAGCTTCCGGGTGTTTTCCGCTTTAATCGCCTCCTCCTCGGGAGAAGGAAACTGCACGGTGGTCTTAGCTTCAACATCCGGTACCACTTCCTCATGTTTCCCGTAAATCCGGTAATGGTCGATGACGGTGTTGCGGGCAATCGTAAATATCCAGGTGGAGAAGGAAGCTTTTTGCGGGTTAAAACCGTCAAATTTAGCGAATGCCTTCTCGAAGACAGCCGCCGTCAAATCCTGAGCCAGATGTTCATTCCGGATACGGAAGGTGACGTAACGGTAAACTTTAGGCATAAACTGCTCGTAGAGTTCCGCAAACGCTTCACGATTGTCAGCAGAAACCTGTTTTTCAACTTTGCGCTTGCCGATATTAAACATCTGCGGTTTCTGTCTCCGGTTTAACGCCCTCTATAGATTTATACGATAGGGTAGCATTTTCATTGCAATTAGAATTTCACTCGATTAAATCCAGGACTTCACTCAGCGAGGAGACGGCAGTGCCGTCCCAATCATCTTCATCGAAACTGCAATTCTCTTCCGTTGAAGTACGAATCAACACCGGATGCATCCCCACTTTGCGGGCGCCGGTAAGTTCACGGTTGCTGCCGTCACCGACGTAGAGGCAATCCTGCGGCTTCACTTTTAGTCTTTCCAGCGCCAGATGATAAATGCGTGGGTTGGGTTTTTTCACACCGGCCACACAGGAAAAGACCGCCGTATCAAAAAAGGTTTGATGGGCATATCTTCCCAAAAAGCGACCGTCTCCGAAGCGCAATCGCTGATTAAGCCCAGTTTATGCTGTTTTTGTTTCAAATGAGTCAGCACATCGGCGGCATCCGGGCGGGGCGCCATGGCCATGGCTTCATACCCGGAAAGCAATTGAGCCTGTTCCGATATTTTAGACGGTTCGGGATTCAGACCTAATTTTTGGCAGACAAGGACGATTTTAGCCCGGGAGTCCGGGATGATGCCCAAAAAACTATCGTTGAACGACGCCGACCATAATTCCCAGAACGGTTCAGGCGGCGCATTCAGGGCAGCGGCCATCTGCTGAATGAGGCGGCGATATTTTGTTTCGGAAAATGTGGGCACCAGAGTGCCGTAAAGGTCGAAAATTACCGCTTGATATTTCATTTCACCAAATCCAATACTTTTTTAAGTGAATTTATCGTAGCGCCGTGCCAGTCTTCTAGATAGGGGTCGTTTTTATTGGCGTGAGGGAAACTGATGCGCACCGGGGTCATCCCGACCGCCGCGGCGGCTTTCAGTTCCCCGTCCATACCGTCGGCAATATAAAGACATTCACGGGGTTCTACCTGCAATTTTGCCAGGGCAAGATGGTAAATACGCGGGTCAGGTTTCATCAATCCGACCGCGCAGGAAAAAACCGTGACATCAAAAATACTTTTAAACGGCGTTTCATCCCAGACGATAATTGTCTCAGCGGAACAATTACTGAGTAAGCCGATTTTTTGCACTTTGGATTTAAGTTGAGAAATGGTTTCGACCGCGAGCGTTTGCGGGCTCAACATTTCCTGTCTGGTAAAACTAAACCGGATATTTGCCGCAAATTCTATCTGATTCATGGTCGCCGGTAATTTAAGTTCGCGGCAAACATGTTCCACACAATCTTTAAAACTGGCAAACTCTCCTGTCATCCGCTTTTTAAAACCGGCGTTCCAAATATTGGCAAATTCCTGCTCCGGCGCAGATAGTACTCGGGCCATTTCTTTTACCGAATTATCCGACGCAAACCCGTTACTAACCAAAGTTCCATACAAGTCGAAAATGACCGCTTTGTATTTCATTTCACCAAATCCAATACTTCTTTAAGTGAATTTATCGTAGCGCCGTGCCAGTCTTCCAGATAAGGGTCGTTTTTATTGGCGTGGGGGAAACTGATGCGCACCGGGGTCATCCCGACCGCCGCGGCGGCTTTCAGTTCCCCGTCCATACCGTCAGCAATATAAAGACATTCACGGGGTTCTACCTGCAATTTTTCCAGGGCAAGATGGTAAATACGCGGGTCAGGTTTCATCAATCCGACCGCGCAGGAAAAAACCGTGATATCAAAAACACCGGCAAACGGCGTTTCATCCCAGACGGTAATTGTCTCGGTGGAGCAATTACTCAGTAATCCTAACTTATAGCCTTTGGATTTAAGCCGGGAAATAATCTCAACCGCATATGGTTGAAGAGACATGACCTGTTTTCTGGTTGTATTCAAGCGAAGTTTGGCCGCGCGCTGAATCTGCGCTTCAGTCACTTGTAAATTGAGTTCCCGGCAACAATGCGCGATACAATCCTGAGCCAGATAAAATTCGCCCGTCATCCGTTTTTCGAAGGCGGCTTCCCACACTTGTCCAAAGTCAGCTTCCGGTGCGGAAAGTATCGCCGCCATCTCGGTACGCCAACTGGTATTTTCGAGCGTATTCGCGATTAATGTCCCGCCTAAATCGAAAATTACCGCTTTGTAATTCATTTCACCAAATCCCTAACTTTTCTTGTTTTGAGCCAGATATTCTTCTATCAGATTAACTCTTTCAAACCGACCGCGTTGTTTGTTGGTATTGAGATACAGGTGAAGCGGAGGTACTCTGATTTTTAACCCTTTCCATGTCACCGTTTCTAAATGTTGTTTGGCATATGGCCCAAAATCAGAAGGTGCGGGGATGTCGGCAGCAGGCTGCGGGTCAGAGGCAATATCAATACGAGCATGTAAAAAGATAACACCGAAGTCTTTGGTTACCCAACCACGGGTATCGATGATTGGCTCGACGATACAATCAAGAAACCGATGATGTATCTTTTCAATGTCTTTTGAATCGACCATGATATCAACATCGTGCGGTTTTATCGGGATACCACGGATGCAGGCAGCACAGCTCCCTACTAACCACCAGTTAATTTCGGATTCATCTAGACGTTCGATAAATTCAGACAAAGCCTTTTCCCACGAGACCGGAAGAAAATGGCCTGCCTGACCAAACATTGCGTCGGCATGAAGGGAGAAGTTATGTTGGATAATCGGTAAATCCCTCGAATCTTTCGGAAATGCTTTGCAGTAAGATTTCCCTGCTGGCTGGTAATAACAATCTTTTAAGACCTGAAAATATTTTTCGTCAATATCATCTAATCGAAAAATGACCTTATTTTCTTTTTCTGTGAACGATATTTTCATCTTTAATTTGTTCCATAATTGAGGAATGATTCACGCGATAGTGGCGGTATAGAATGTTAATATCGTAAGGCACCGGATTGAATATGTCAATGATGACGGGATAGAAATTTGTCATTCTCCCTTAGTCCCTCCTTGGGAAGGAGGGAGAGTGAACATTTTAATTATCATTAGAGAGCAAAGGCAAGAGCTATTGTTGAGTAAAGAGGATTTGAGATTAAGATATTAGGATTTTTAATTTGTTTGAATTTTGATTTTTGGAATTTGTATTTTATTTCGTGGCTACATGAATTGCGGTAGCGCCGAACATCAGGCGTTTAACGGTGACGGTTTTAAACCCGGCTTTGACCAGCAGGTCGGATAATTCTTCGGCGGTATAAAATTTACTGGCGGATTCTGTCAGGTATTTGTAGGCTTCTTTATTATGCGATAAGGCGCTGCCCATCCAGCGGACAAAAGTGCGCAGATAAAGGTGGTCCAGGCTGCGCAGCAGTTTGTTAGGGGGCTGGCTGGACTCCACAATTACGAACCGGCCGCCTTTTTTCAGGACGCGTACGATTTCCGAGAGGTAGCGCGGCGTATTGGGATTGTTATAGGTCAGGTTGCGGAAGGCGAAGGAAATCCCGATGCAATCGAAATATTCATTGGAGAAAGGCAAATCGCCGACGTCGCCGTGAATAAAATTTAGCGGGGTTGTTAACGCCGTACGGGCGGCTTTGGCCCTGGCCTTCGCCAGCATCGGCGGACTGTAATCAAGGCCGGTGACGTTGCTGGCGACCGGGGCGTTTTTCGCCAGGTCAATAGCAAGGTCGCCGGTGCCGCAGCAGAGGTCTAAGATTTTATCAGGCTGATTTACAAGGCACAGCCCGGCGGTTTTCCGGCGCCATTTCGCGTCCTGTCCCCAGGTGAAGATACGGTTAATCAGGTCGTACCGGTCCGGGACGGCGGTGAAGATTTTGTGCAGCGGTTTTTGCTCAGTGACCATTGAATATTCCTGCCAGGATAAAACCAAACGCGACCAGCGCCTGCGTGGCTAAGACCGTCATTACGTTGGCGGCCATACCCGGGATAAATTTACTCCGGTTGTCGTATTTGAACGAGCTGTTAATGGCCTTGATTGCCAGTGGCACGGTGAGCAGTCCGAGTAAAGTGAATGCCGGTACGTAATGCCAGATGACGGTGCCGATAATCCAGAGGTAAACAATGATGTTCAGCACCGAATAGAAAATGGCCGCGTTCTTTTTCCCGACGGTGATGGGCAAGGTGCGGCGCTTGACGGTAGAATCGTATTCGGCATCGGGGAATTCGTTTAGCAGGAGCAGGTTATGCACCAGGATGCCGGAAGGGATGGAGGCCAGCACCGCCCCGATGGAATAATTGCCGGTCTGGACAAAATAGGCGCCCAAAACGGGCAGGACGCCCAGCCCCAGGCCTGCGGACCATTCCGGATAGCCCATTCTCAAAATTAAAGGAGTGTACAGAATAATACAAAGAATGGCGATTGCCAGCAAGGGCAGGAGATGCCAGCCCACGGTAATGGTGAAGAAGATGCCGATGGGGATGATGATAATCAGGGTGGCGATGCCGGTCCAGAGCGCGCCTTTTTCGGAAATCAACCCCGACTGGATGGCGCCGCTGCCGCCGCTGAACGGCGTCCGCTGGGTTTTGGTATCCAAAGTGCTGCGGGAATCGAAATAATCGTTAAAAATATTCACGCCGGCATGGGCTATAATCAGCCCGAAAGTAGCCAGAAAAGCATAACCCAGGTTGAAAGGCCCGCCGAATTCCTGGTGCTCGTACCAGGCAATGGATGAACCCAGTAACCCGAGAATCGCCGAGAGAATCAAAAAATTGGGGCGGGCGAGAGTCAGGATGCCTTTGAACTTCATGTTTACCTCTTCCACGGTTTTGAAATAAAAGCCGATGCCGGTTTACTGCCGGCGGTGCAAGAGCCGGACCTGTTTCAGCCAGACGGTGACAATAGCGTCTGAATCAGCCGGTATACAGCATGGATATCATCGAAAGGATGACGAAAATGATGGTTAAAACGATGGTCCCGAGGAAAAGCCATCGGTCAATGCCGCGTTTTGTGCGGTAAACGGAATCGGACTGCCCGAAAATCCCGCCGAGGCCGCCGCCTTTAATCTGGAAAAGTATCGCTGTAACTAATGCCACCGCGATGACGATTTGAGCAATATCCAAAGTAGTTTTCATTTGTTTTCCCCTAACTTATTTTTCAGTAATTCAGTGGCCATTTGCGGATTAGCGCGGCCGCGCGAGGCTTTCATAAATTGTCCGACGAGGAATTTCATCGCCGCTTCTTTGCCGGCTTTAAAATCGGCAGCGGCCTGAAGGTTATCGGCAATGACTTTCTCCGCCATTTTTTCCAGTTCACCGCTGTCGCTGATCTGGCTCAGTCCCTTCTGGGCGACGACATCGGCAGCGGATTTACCGGTATTAAACATCTCCTCAAAAACCTGCTTGGATGCAGGACCGTTGAGGCTGCCGTTATTGATTAAATCAAACAACCGGCCGAAATGTTCCGGTGTGATTTTGACCCGGCTGATTTCCAGGTTGCCGGCATTCAGCAAACGGGTAAATTCGCCCAGCAGCCAGTTGCCGGCCATTTTGGCGCGGTTTGTTAAAGGCATGCTTTCCGGTTTACCGGTGTTTAGTATGGCTTCAAAATAATCCGCCATAGCTTTGGATGCGGTGAGTAGATTGGCATCATAGATGGGCAAGCCGTATTCCGCAACAAAGCGGTCGCGTCGGGCTTCGGGCAATTCCGGCAGCTGCTTGCTGACCTCTGCCACCCATTGCCGGCTGATATGCAGCGGCGGCAGGTCGGGCTCGGGAAAATAACGGTAGTCGTGCGCGTATTCTTTACTGCGCTGAGAGACGGTCTTGCCTTCCGCTTCCACCCAGCCGCGGGTTTCCTGGACTAAACGCTGGCCGTCTTCCACCGCTTTGCGCTGCCGCTGGGCTTCATATTCCAGCGCGCGGAAAACGGCGCGGAAGCTATTCATGTTTTTCACTTCAACTTTGGTCTGCAGTTTATCCGAGCCTTCCGGACGGATACTGATATTGGCATCGCAGCGGAAACTGCCTTCTTCCATGTTCGCCAGGGAGACGCCGATGTATTGCAAAATCGTATGGAGTTTCATCAGGTACTGGCGGGCTTCTTCCGGCGAGCGTAAATCGGGTTCGCCGACCACTTCCATCAGCGGCACGCCGCTGCGGTTCACATCCATCAAACTGTAAGCCTTGCCATCGAACGAGGTGCGGTGCATCAGCTTGGCGACATCTTCTTCCAGGTGCACCCGGGTAATCCCGATATCTTTCTTCTGCCCGTCAACCTCGATAGTCAATTTCCCTTTCACCCCGATGGGGGCATCGAACTGGGAAATCTGATAGCCTTTCATCAGGTCGGGATAAGGGTAGTTTTTACGGTCGAATTTGCTATATTCGGAAACGGTACAGTTCAGCGCCAGCGCCGTCATCATTGTATATTCCACGGCGCGGCGGTTGATGACCGGCAAAACTCCGGGCATGCCCATACATACCGGACAGACATGCGTGTTCGGCGGCGTGCTGGCATAATCGGCGCTGCAGCTGCAAAACATCTTGCTTTTAGTATTGAGCTGCGCGTGCACTTCCAGCCCGATAACGGTCTCGTATTTCGTTGCGGTGACTGTACCTGCCATCGGTTTAGTATACCAGTAAATGGCGTTGGCTGACAACAAAAACCGCGTAATCTATAATAACCCGCGCGCGGTATCCACATTCACCTTGATTTAAAAGAGGGCATTAGGGTAAGATAATGAAATCACAGATAATTCCCGCCCTTTCCGACACATGTTATGAGGTGAAATTATGCCTGAATCGTTAGTATTGCTGCAAACGGGTAATCATATTGCCCGAATCACGCTCAACCGTCCCAACCAAAAAAATGAGATTAATCTGCAGATGGGTCAGGAACTGGACGAAATCTGCCGCCGGATTAATCAGGATAACGACATCTATGTGGTGATTATTACCGGTGTCGGGGAAGTTTTCTGCGGCGGCAGCGAGCGCCAAAAACCGGGGAAAAATCAGCCCCGCAGCGAGGTGGAAACGGCACTAAAATATAATGCCGCTGCCAGTGTTGCGTCAATTGAAAAACCGGTCATCGCGGCCATCAATGGCGACGCCGTCGGCGACGGGTTGGAACTGGCGCTGGCCTGCGACGTGCGGATGGCGGCGCAGCATGCGCGTTTCGGCCTGCCGGAAATCGAAGCCGGTCTGATTCCAGCGGACGGCGGGACGCAGCGGCTGCCGCGGATTATCGGGCGGGGCAAGGCGCTGGAAATGGTGCTGACCGGCGAAATCATCGGCGCCGCGGAGGCGCTGGAAAACGGCCTGGTCACCAAAGTATTGCCGCCTGAATCACTGACGGCCGAAGTGGAAGCCCTGGCGAAAGCGATGGCGGCGAAAGCCCCGGTTTCGCTGCGCTATATCAAGGAAGCGATTAACAAGGGTCTGGACATGACCATGGAGCAGGGCTTGCGCCTGGAGGCCGACCTATATTTCTTATTACATACCACCGGCGACCGCACAGAGGGCATTAAAGCTTTCCAGCAGAAAAGGCCGCCGGAATTCAAAGGCCGGTAGGTTTTGCGGAACGGAAATGAGCGAATTTGAAGTAATTATCTACGAGAAAAAAGACGAGAAGGGTTATATCACCCTGAACCGCCCCAAAGCATTGAACGCCTACAACATCAAAATGCGGGACGAGCTATTTGAGGCGCTGAACGCAGTTAACGACGACCCGGAAGTGGCCGTAGTGATTCTGAAAGCGGCCGGGGAAAAGGCTTTCTGCGCCGGCGCCGACCTTTCGGAGTTTCTGACCGCCCCGCCGCCGGTGGCGGCACGCCAGGTCAGATTCGAACGCGACGTCTGGGGATTATTCCTAAAGATCAAAAAGCCGATTATCGCCGCGCTGCACGGCTATGTACTGGGTTCCGGCATTGAAATGGCGATGTGCTGCGATATCCGCGTGGCGTCCGACGACGCTAAATTCGGGGTGCCGGAAATGGGGCTGGGGATTATCCCGGCGGCAGGCGGCAGCCAGACCATCCCGCGCATCGTCGGAAGAGGCTACGCGCTGGAAATGCTGCTCTCCGGCAGATGGATTACCGCCGCCGAGGCTAAAAAAATCAAAATGGTGAACCGTGTGGTGGCGCGGGCCAAACTTTTACCGGCGGTAGAGAAACTGGCGGACACCATAAGGCAGTATGACCGCACGGCATTAAGCAATGCCAAACAGGCAATCGTCGAAGGGCTGGATTTGCCGTTACCGCAGGGGCTGGCACTGGAAGCCCGGTTAGCCGGTTTACGGCAATATTAGATATCTTAGATGCGATAAATTATAAAATATGTTAACGTAATTAATAAGCGCACACTGCTACAAATAAGGAGAAAGTTGAGTCACAATGGATAAGGTGTACCAAAAAATTGAAGAGGCAATCGCCGACGTTAATGACGGCGCGATGATTGCCATAGGCGGGTTTTTCGCCTGCGGAGTGCCGAGACTTCTTTTACAGGCCCTGATTGATAAAAAAGTCAAGAACCTGACACTCACCTGCGGCTGCGGTCCGCTTGTCGGCGCCACCGACGAATTGAGAGCGTTAGTCAAAAATGGACAGTTGAAAAAATTAATTGATTCCTACGGGCTGGCCCGCTCTGCATCCAAAGGGCGGCAGGACCCGTTTGAACAGGCCGTAAAAGCCGGAACAATTGAGCTCGAAGTAGTCCCGATGGGCACTCTGGCGGAACGGTACCGCGCAGCCGCGGCCGGCGTGCCGGCGGTCTATCTCCCCACAGGCGTCGGCTCTATTGTCGAAAAATCGGTGGTCAGCAGCATCGTAGCCAACCGCACCCCCAAAGAAACGCGGGTCTTCAACGGCCGGACTTACATCCTGGAATATGCGCTGAAGCCGGATTTCGCTTTCGTGCATGCGCATACCGCGGATAAAGAAGGCAACCTGCGTTATTCCAAGACGGCGCGGAACTTTAATCCGGTGATGGCCTCGGCGGCAAAAACTACCATCGTGGAAGCAGAGAATATCGTCGAACCGGGTGAAATCGATCCGGACTGCATCCATACACCCGGCATTTACGTCAAACGGGTCGTGCAGGTACCGCGCCTCAAAATCAGAGTGGGAATCGATTAGGAGTAAACAGAAAAATGGAAAAAACAAAATTAACGGGCATCCCGCGGGAAATGATTGCCCTGAGAATAAGTAAAGAAATTAAAGACGGCGACTATGTCAACCTGGGCATCGGCATCCCCACACTCATCAGCAACTGGATCGAGGGACGAGATATAATGCTGCAGGGTGAAATCGGCCTGCTGAAATCCGGGCCGCTGGTCACCGATGAAGAAATGATTAACCAGGACTGCATCAATGCCAGCTGCCAGCCGATTATCGAAATTCCGGGCACGATTTATTTCGATATCCTGGAATCTTTCACGATGATTCGCGGCGGCCGGATGAACCTGGTGGTGATGGGCGCGCTGCAGGTCAACGACAAGGGCGACTATGCCGGCTGGGCCAATCCGTCACGCGGGCTGGATGTTGGCAATATCGGCGGCTCGATGGACCTGGTGGCCGGCGCCGACAGATTGTTCCTGGCAATGGAACATGTGGCCGTGGACGGCAATCCTAAGATTGTGAAAAAACTGTCCTTTCCGCCGACAACTACCGGCAAGGTAAACATGATTTTCACCGATTTGGCGGTAATGGAAGTAACTCCCAAAGGTCTGCTGCTGAAAGAAGTGGCGCCCGGGTTAACCGCCAAAGACGTGCAATCCGTGACGGAACCCAAACTGATTGTCAGCCCCGACCTGAAAGAGATTGAGTTCTAGTTTCACAGGCATCGCTAATCAATGGTTCAAATCGGAGCCAGGGCATTTAATGCCCTGGCTCGCTTATTTTTCAAAACTGCTTTATTTATATTTTCCTTTGTGTATTATTTGAGTTTCTGAGAAACGAAAGCGTTGTTTACAGGTAGAAAATCCAGAAGAAGGAGGGCGAAAGCCCTCCGTTCTCGTGATATTCCTCGCCCTGCTAGGGCGAGGTCAGGAGTGGGTCGTTGTGCAGTTTGCAGATGGTTTCTAAATTAATATTCAAATAAACCTACAACTTTAAAATTGGCTGATCTTTCACAATCACGGATTATTATTTGAGCAATAATACGCCTAAAAACGCAACAAAATCAGCACAAAAGAGGTGTTTCCAGATTATCAAAAGGGGGTCTATGATTGGACTGCGAACGATTACGGCTTGAGGAGGGAGGTTAACGATGGACGACTTTCCTGAATTCATGAAAAATCCGGCTAATAAAATAGACCCCGGTTCGCAATTCACTAAAGGGATCGAGGGTTATGTTTTTGACGGCGCTGACGGTAGCCAAATCGCCTATTGGACAAATCCGATAGGCGGGAATTCAGTTGAACACACGCACGATTATGACGAATATATGATAGTGGTGCAGGGCCAATATACGGTGATTGTCGGCGCAATTGAATTTCCGCTGACCGCCGGGAAGGAATTCTTCATTAAAAAAGGCACGCCGCACAGCGGGATTTCCAAACCGGGCACGCGCACAATTCATGCCTTTGGCGGCAAGCGCGCCGAGCGGGCAAAAAAAGAAGGGGCTCTCGCCCCTTCTTAAGTATCCCGTTTTTCAAAGACTTGTCAGTGAATCGCGTTTAAAAGTTCCGTTACCACGGTATTGATTTCTTTACCGTCCGCTTTGCCTTTCAGCTCCGCCATGATTTTACCCATGACTTTGCCCTTGTCGTTCGGGCCGTGCGCGCCGACTTCGGCAATGACCCTTTGGGCGGCCGCCGCGATGTCTTCACGGCTAAGCTGCACCTGGGGCGCGTAGGCCAATAAAATGGCCAGTTCCGCTTCTTCCTGGGCAACGAGGTCGGCACGGTTGCCTTTCTTGTAGGCTTCGATGCTGTCCCGGCGCTGTAAAATTTCCTTCGCGAAAATCGCCAGGATGTCCGCGTCGCTAAATTCGGCCTGCTGACCTATTTCAGCGATTTGCGCCGCCGTCAGTTCTTTCTCCGGATGTCCTTCCAGCACGCCGAGGTCGGTGATTCCCGCTTTTTTATAAGCGGCCGTCACCAGTTTGGCCTTTTTGGCCATTTCGGCATTTTTAACCGCCGAAATCACAATGCGGATGGTGCCGAGTTTAACCTTGTCGCCGTCCCGCAGTGCCTGTTTCAGGTCTTCATTTAATTTAACTTTTAAAGGCGCTTCCACTTTATTTAACCCTTAGAACTAAACGCGCTTCTTCGCTACCCTCGTACTCTTGCGTCGTTTTGCGGCAGCTTTGCGTTTGCGCTTAATGCTTTTTTTCTCAAAGTACTCACGATGGCGCACTTCGCTGAGGATGCCATCCTGTTGCACTTTACGGGTAAACCGGCGCAGCAAACTTTCAAAGCTCTCGTTGCCGCCCGCTACCACATTGGTCACACACTTCACCCCCTTTTGGTCTCAATTACAGTTGTGTGACTGCAGACTTTTTAATTGTATGACGGTAAGGGATAACATGTCAAACTGGAACCGGAAAATTTTAACACCACAGAATTGAATATTCGGATAACTTTCCTTATACTTATCTGGTGAAAAAGTCGCTAAACAACAAAATCAAGGCAATCATTTTTGATGTAGACGAAACCCTGTTCGACAGGGTTTTGGCGCAGCAGGCGGTGCTGGAATTAATTGTCCGGCAACTGCCGCAGGTTTTCCGCGGTTATGACCCGCGGCGCGTGCTGGCCGCCTTTTTGGAATCCGACCAACTCTACACCGATATGTTTAACAGCGGCGCGCCTTCCGAAGGTTCCCGGGACAAACGCAGCAAATTGTTTCTGCAATTGCTCGGCATTGATGAAAAATACACTGTTAAAATAACCGAGCTGTACGTGCGGTATTATCCCACCGTAACAGCACACGTCGACGGCGCGATTCAGGTGGTCAAAGAGCTGGCCCGTAAATTCAAGCTGGGTGTTATTTCCAACGGCTTCACCGACGTGCAGTACCGTAAACTGGAAACGATGGGGCTGCGGGATTTATTCGCCTGCATTGTGTTGTCCGAGGAAATCGGCATCCGAAAGCCCGACCCCCGGATTTTTCTTCGGGCCGCGTCGTTGTTGCATAGGCAGCCGCAAGAGTGTTTATACGTCGGGGATTCATATGCCAACGACGTTATCGGCGCGAAGACGGCGGGGATGCTGGCATGCTGGCTGAACCGGGCAGCGGTAAAAATGACGGATGAAAAAATAAAACCGGACTTTATCATCACGAAATTTGCAGAACTGCCCGTGCTGCTGGAGAAACAGGGCAGCTAGGCTTTCTTCTCTCTCTTTAAAATTTCCCGCGCCGCGATTACGCCGGACGCCGATGCCTGAATCAAGCCGCGGCTGACCCCGGCGCCGTCCCCTGCCGCAAACATGTTGCCGATTTCCGTCTCCATGTTTGGAGTTAATTTCAGCCGGCCGGAATAAAATTTTACTTCCACGCCGTAAAGCAGCGTCTGGGTGGATGCCACGCCGGGCGCCAGTTTATCCACCGCGTGCAGCATGTCGATAATGCCGGTCAGGTGCCGGTAGGGCAGCACAAAACTGAGGTCGCCGGCGACCGCGTTCGTCAAAGTGGGCCGCACTAGGCCGCGTTCAATCCGAGCGGCAGTAGAACGCTGGCCGTGCATCAAATCCCCGAAGCGCTGTACCAGTACCCCGCCGCTGAGCAGATTGGCCAGCCGGGCGATGTATTTGCCGTAGGCAATCGGCTCGTGGAAGGGTTTGGTAAAAGTGGTGCTGGCCAGAATCGCGAAATTGGTGTTATCTGTTTTGCTGTCGGCGTAACTGTGGCCGTTAACCGTCAGCACCGGGTCGGCACCGCCGGTGGATTCCATGATAACTTCCCCGGCCGGGCACATGCAGAAAGTGCGGATGCGGTCGTCAAAATGCGGCGAAATGAATTCCAGTTTGGCTTCATAAAGGGCGCCGCTCAACTCCGCCATTACCGCGTTCGGCACTTCCACCCTGACGCCGATATCGATGGGATTGATGGAAGTGGTCATTTTCAGGCGGACGGCTTCCCGCAGCAGCCATTCGGCGCCTTCCCGGCCCGGCGACAGAATCAGGTAACGGCAATTGATATGCGCGCCGTTTTCGGTGACGATGCCGGTGATTTGCCCGTTTTCGGCCGCGATTTCCGCCACCGCGGAATTAACCTCAATCGTCATCCGGGGCGACAGGTAATCGCGCATGGCTTTCAGGACCTGCCGGCTGTGTTCCGTGCCCATGTGCCGGATGGGTACCGGCACGAGGCTCAATTCCGCTAAAGCCGCGCGGTGCGCCAGTTTGGAAACTTCGTCACCGGTGCCGTAGATTTTTTCCGGCGCGCCGAACCGCAGATAAACGCCGTCCACATATTTAATCAATGCTTCGGCGGCATTTTCCCCGATGTATTCCCGCAGGTGGCCGCCGACCTGTGAAGAGAGTGTCAATTTCCCGTCGCTGAAAGCGCCGGCGCCGCCCAGTCCGCAGACCACGTTGCACGGCGCGCAGGATATGCAGGAATTGCTGTGGTTGCGGGACGGGCAATTACGGGCGTCGATGTCCCGGCCCTTTTCCAGCAGCAGGACGCTCAGAGAGGATGTTTGCGCGATTTCCAGCGCGGCAAAGATGCCGGCCGGCCCGCCCCCGACAATAATGACATCGTACTGCTCAGGCATTTCCCCACCCACCGTCATTGTATATCCGGCAGGAACAAGTTTCAAGGACAACTTGAGCCTAAACCTGGTGATGGCACGCTTTTGAGGCTATCCATAAATAGTAATTGGAAATTATTTTTATGGATTCCCGATCAGGTTTGTCATTGTCGGGCTTGACCCGACAATCCAGAGATTTCGAACAGCGTCATTAAAGAGAGAATTAAACAAGGAAGTCTTCAGTAAACTAAACGGTTATGTTTTTCTTCTGATTAATATAGTAACCAATCATCTTGCCGGCGGCATTGGCGGCGCGCGCTGCGGTGGGATAAGCCGGGATGCCCATCCCGATTAATTTGTTGCGCAAATCACGGTATAATTCGCTGCCGGCGAGGTCGGTTCCGGCCGCGGTCTTGCCCCAATCCAGAAGCACGACGAATAGCGGTTTTTTCTGCAAATCACTCCAGGGGAATTCATTTAATATCACGTCGCTGGACAGTGCACCGCGGTTTCTTTGCGGGTCGAGGAAAACGATATTCAAATCAAAATCCGGGTTTTCGGCCATCATTTTGGTGATGAAAGCCGGAACCAACTCAACCGCGATGGAAAAATCGACGGGGTTGGTGACCCAGTCCCAGACCGGATTGCCCGCTTTTTGCAATGCCTGACGGATTACATCCGGCAAGGGAATGACGTTCAGCCCGGCTTCTTCACAGAGGTCGGCCGCCATCACGCTCCAGCCGCCGCCCGCGCCCGCCACGCCGACGCGGTTGCGGTAAGCCGGGGGCAGAAAATAGAAAGCGGCCGCCGTATCCAGCAATTGTTCGATATGGGCCACGCTGACCGCACCGGCCTGTGCCATCGCGGTGTTCCAGACGGTCATCGAGCCGGCGAGCGAAGCGGTGTGCGAGGCGGTGGCCCGGGTACCGGATTGACCCCGGCCGCCTTTGAGGATAATCACCGGTTTCTGCGGCGTCGTCCGGCGCAGGATTTCCAGGAACCGTTTGCCGTCGCGCACGCCTTCGATATAAATAATAATCAGTCTGGTGGCATCGTCCTGACTGAGATATTCCAGATAATCGGATTCGTTAATATCCAGGGCGTTGCCGTAGCTGACGGCTTTACTGAAGTGCATACCTCTTACTTCGGCGCTCTCGATAATTTCAAACGCCACCGAGCCGCTCTGCGAAATGAACCCGATGAAACCCGGCTGATTGGACATGACCGGCGTCCATGAGAGACCCCACTCAGGATAATAAACGCCCATGCCATTCGGACCGATGATGCGGATGCCGGCTTTTCCGGCCTGGCGCAATATTTCCTTTTCCAGCTCGATGGCATCTTTGCGGCCGGTTTCACTGAAACGCGCCGTGTAGAAATGGATGCATTTGACGTGCTTGGCAGTGCAGTCATCAATTAAATTCAGCGCCAGAGACGACGGAATCGTGGCAATCACATAATCCACGTCTTCCGGGATATCGCGCACGCCCGGGTAGCATTTGAGCCCCAAAACCATACCGTGTTTCGGATGGACGGGAAAAATTTTACCTTTGAAACCTGATTTCAGCAGCGAGGAGAGGTAACGCCCGCCTTCACCGGTTTCCGAGGCGCCGACAACGGCGATTGATTTCGGCTGCAGGATTTCCTGTAAGGGATGCGGTGGCACTAATTATCCTCCCCAATATTGACAACTTGGCTTTATTCGCCCGAAAAGTCTGCGGTTTTGTTTGCCGGACATGGTGAAAAGCGGCTTAAAACGACATTTTTATCATACACACCTGCGGCCTTCGAGCGCAAGAAAAAAGATAGAAAATAGCTTAATCGGATATACTGAATAGTAGAAAGGATATGCTATTAAATCGCAATACAGAAGAGTAGTATGTTACTAAAGCAATGAAAGCCGTAATGTCCGCCGCTCGATATGTCTTTATCATCTGCCTGCCGTTTTTGTTATTGACGGTAGTGATTGCCGCCGCAGTAAACAGCAGCTGGCTTTACACCCACGGTTTTCAGAAATACGATGTCCGGCAGGCCCTGGCGGATAACGGTTTGTACGTCACCGGCCGGGATATGTCCAATATCGCCCACGGTTTCATCCACTACTGGAATTCGGGCGAAAAATATATCAGTCTGACCGTGCAGCAGCAAGGGGAAACAGTCGCCATTTTCAACCAGGACGAAATCC
>Ga0326728_10006534_pt1 | contig 31253 bp, 33 predicted proteins | sample MB3enrmetagenome_FD_207602 | JGI IMG/M metagenome (GOLD analysis project Ga0326728, IMG submission 207602) | Lab enriched peat soil microbial communities from McLean, Ithaca, NY, United States - MB31MN | ecosystem: Environmental > Terrestrial > Soil > Wetlands > Peat | place: USA: New York...
GAGTACTGCTGGGTTTCGTCCACCACCCAGCATTACCCGCCCCGGTACAAGCGGACAGATCACGTGTGAATTGGACCGGACATATCACATACTAACGACAGGGCGACCCCGTGATCCCTTTTCACGGCAATTTGTTTGTGGTACACTTCTGCTGGGTTAAGTCTGGATTCCCTCGCGGAGTGGGCCCAGTCTGACAATCTCGCCCGGCCGGCCTTCTCTAGGATCAGGGAGTTCACATTCCTCGCCAAAGGAGGAATACATGCCGGTCGAATTGGTTTGGATTGGCGGCGTTGTGGTGGTCCTGGGTGGAGTCCTGATAGCCGTCATGCTTACGCGACGGAAATCCGCTGATCTGCCGCACCTTCGGTGAACTGGACTGCTGATTCTCTGTCTTCGGTGCGTGTTTTGCCCCGAAGTTGAGGGCCTGCCGCACCGGGTGGGAATTTTTCGCTCATAAGCCATTCATATATTTAGCCTTCTACCTGGCAGCCCACGTGCAACTGGCGAAATTCCTTTGCTGTGGCGGGGCTAGGTATGAGAAATCCATCCAGGCGGAACTTTATCGGTGGCGTCGCGGCATTGGCCGGCACCGCATCGAACCTCGCTTGCGATCGACGCAAGAGTTCTTGGCGGTTCTTCAGCCTCAACGAAGCCAGGACGGTGGAGGCTATTTGCGGCCGCATCGTTCCCGAGGACCAGGACGCCGGTGCTATCCAGGCGGGTGTCGTCCACTTCATCGACACTCAATTGACTGGCTTCTACAAACCGCTGCAAAAGACGTACCGGCTGGGAATCGCCGCCATCGATCAGACCAGTGTCCGTTCTGCGGGGAAGAAGTTTGCGGACCTTTCGCCCGATTCTCAGATCGCTCTGCTCGAGCACATCCAGAAGGACGCCGATCTTAAGCCGTTCTTCAACCTTCTCGTCGATCATTGTATGCAGGGTTTTTATGGCGATCCGCGCCATGGCGGCAATCGGGACCGCGTGAGCTGGAAAATGCTCGGAGTGCCGTATCCCCCTGTCCGCGGGCGTCTCCGTTACGACTTCACCGATCCCTCGAAAGGCGAGAAGCCATGGCTCTGAAGCGAGTCAATGCCGTGATCATCGGTGCCGGCGCCGGCGGAGGTGTTGTTGCCAAAGAAGTCGCCGAAGCCGGTCTCAGCGTGGTTCTGCTGGAGCGTGGCAAATGGTACTCGGCGTTTGACTGCCGCAAGGATGATCTGTGCAATCAGCGCACTTGCGTGCTCGGAAACGCCTTCGGGCCGGACGATGATCGCAATCCTCGCGTGGCTGTCGACTTGCAAGGCCACGAGCGCGTCGTTCGGGCCAGCGGTCCCGGGTATAACAACAACGCCGCCTGCGTCGGCGGAGGCACTTTCAGCTATGGCGCGATGGCGTGGCGCTACTTGGAAAAAGACTTCCGCATGCGCACGACCTACGGTCACATCGCCGGCAGCACGCTGGCAGACTGGCCCATCACCTACGACGATCTCGAACCTTATTATGAGAAGGCCGAATGGGAGATCGGTGTTTCCGGCGATGTTTCCGGAGATCCGTTTCACGCGCCGCGGCGTAAGCCCCTTCCCATGCCTCCGCTGCCGCCTAATCGCGAGTACCAGATTCTGCACCCCGCGGCCAAACGGCTAGGATTGCACCCCTTCGACCTGCCCATGCTGCGCAACAGCGTTCCCTACAATGGACGGCCCGCATGCATGCGCTGCCGCTGGTGCGTGGGATTCGCCTGCGAGGTTGATGCCAAGTGTGGCACGCATAACACCGTGATCCCGAAGGCTTTGGCCACAAAAAATTGCGAACTTCGTACCCAATGCGTGGTGAAGGAAATCGTCACGAATGATCGCGGCCGCGCCACCGGAGTTGCTTATTTCGATGCCGATAATCGCCTCCAGCAGCAAGACGCGGACCTGGTCGTCGTTTCCTGCGGCGCTATCGAGTCCGCCCGCCTGCTGCTGAATTCGAAAAGCAAGTTGTTTCCGAACGGCCTCGGCAACCGTCACGATTGGGTCGGCCGCAATCTGCAAGGCCACACTTACACAGGCGCCTTCGGACTGATGCCTACGGACATTTACGACGACCTTGGCCCCGGCGCGAGCATTGCCATCTGCGATTACAACCACGGCAATCCTGGTCTTACGGGCGGCGCGATGCTCTGCAATGAGTTCATCCGTCTACCCTACCAATTCGTGGCCATGGTCCCTGCGGGCGTGCCACGATGGGGCAAGGCGCACAAAGATTTCATGCGGAACGCTTATCGCCGGGCCATTGCCGTCCAAGGGCCGACCCAGGAGATGCCCGTCTTCGACGCCCGCGTGCAGGTTGATCCCCTAGTGAGAGACTTCTGGGGCATCCCCGTAGCGCGCCTTTCCGGTGGCAAGCATCCCCACACCATCGAAGTTAGCGCGGTGATGGCCCGCAAAGCCGAGGCCTGGCTCAAAGAGGCTGGCGCCGAGCAAACCTGGTTAAAGCTCTCCGGCCCGGGATTGAGTGCGGGGCAGCACCAGGCAGGCACCTGCCGCATGGGCGATGATCCCGCCACTTCCGTCGTGAATCGTTATTGCCAGGTGCATGACATCGACAACCTGTTTGTGATCGATGCCAGTGTGCACGTCAACAACGGCGGATTCAACCCCGTCCTGACCATCATGGCCATTGCCTACCGCGCGTCCGACCACTTGGTGAAGCAATCGAAAGGCGCAGGGCTTTCCTGATGCCAAAATCTCGATATCTGTGGTTGGCGGTGCCGCTGCTGCTCGCGCTCTTATTGCTGCCGGCGTCGAGCGTTTACTACTACTCGACCGCCGGTGAGGGCTGCGCGCGGTGTCACGAAATCCGTGAAAGCTACGATCTGTGGCGCCAATCGACCCATCGCTCCGTCAGTTGTTCGGCCTGCCACGGGGATTCGTTCACCACTGACGTTTCGTTTCATCTGGCGAATGCGCGGCGCCTCATCAAGCACGTGCGCGGCGACGTTCCGGAGGAAATCCGGATCAAAGGCCTCGACGTCGCGCGCATGACCGAACGTTGCAAGACCTGCCACCGCCAGGAGTTTGCTGACTGGCAAGCAGGCCCGCACAGCTCGGCATTTTCCAAAATCTTCCTGGATCAAAAACAGAACCAGCAACGGCTCCTGATGGACGATTGCCTGCGCTGCCACGGGTCTTACTTTGAAGGCGGCATCCGCCGGCTCGTCACGCCGGTCGATACGCGCGGGCCCTGGAAGATCGCTGCCGCTGGATGGGCGAATGCGCCCGTGATGCCCTGCTTTGCCTGCCACCAGATGCATCGCCGCGGTGAACCACTCGCAAAGCCTCCTGCTGCGCGACCACGTCCCGCCACCGGCGAGGAAATCCAGCGGCCCTCGCTCGCTCTTTTTGATCGCCGGGAATTGGCACACGTGGCGGCTGCTGAGTTGACGCTACCCGTAATGCTCGACGGCTCCCGAACCGTCAAGATGAGCCCTGACCCACGGCAGGCGCTCTGCTATCAATGCCACGCGCCCCTGTCAACCCGGCAAGTCGCTTCGGGGGATGACCGGACCGGCATCGGCGTGCACGAGGGCCTCAGTTGCCTCGCATGCCATCAGAAGCACATGCAAACCACCCGCACTTCGTGCTCTTCGTGCCACCCGCGGCTATCCAATTGCGGCCTGGACGTCGAGAAAATGGACACCACGTTCCGCTCCGCGCAGAGCCAGCACAACATCCATTTCGTGAAGTGCGCGGATTGCCATACCAAGGGCGTGCCCAAGAGACCGGAGCGCGTGCGCGCAGATTGAAGGAGAAGTGTCATGAACGCATCCTGGCGGCACTTAGCCCGCGTGATCGCCGTCTTACTCGTCACTGTCGCAGCCGTATCCGCGGCGGACTTGAAAGCCATTGTCCTTCCGGCGCCCGAAACCGACGGCGGCAAGCCGCTCATGCAAGCGTTGAAACTGAGGCAGTCTGTGCGCGAATTCAGCAGCCGGAAGCTCCCGCTCGACGTGCTTTCCAATCTGCTCTGGGCTGCCTGGGGTATCAACCGCCCCGATTCCGGCAAGCGTACGGCTCCATCCGCGTCGAACCGCGAGGAGATCGACATCTACGTCGCCACGGCGGATGGCTTGTACCTCTATGACGCGAAGAAACATTCCCTCCAGCCGGTTTTGACCGGGGACGTGCGCGCGCAAACGGGAACACAGGCCTACGTGCAAACAGCTCCTGTGAATCTTGTTTACGTGGCCGACTTCGCGAAGATGGGCTCGGAATCGCTCGAGGACAAAGTGTTCTACTCCGCGTGCGATACGGGATTCATTAGCCAAAACGTGTATCTGTTCAGTGCTTCGGAAGAGCTCGCAACGGTTGTGCGCGGCTCCATCGATCGATCCGCGCTGGCCAAAGCGATGAACCTGCGGCCGGAACAACGCGTCACTCTCTCACAGTCAATCGGCTACCCGGTGAAGTAACCTCTTCACTTCGCTTGGATCTTCTCGATGTACTTCGCCAGATTGTAAACCCGTATCTGCCCCAGATCCTGGTCCCACACGATTTGCGAAAAGATCGGCCCCCATACCGGCATCTCGCGCGTGCCGTGGCCCGCCGGGACCTGTTCTTTGCTGGCGATAATCTTCTGCACTCGCTCCCTCGGAAACTTACCCCGGTTGTGCGCCGCCAGGCGCGTCAAATCCGGCGGCGCAGTCTTGAGAGACTTTGCCATAGGCCCGTCGCCCTTGCCGCCCTCGCCGTGGCACACCGCGCAGTATGTGGCGTACAGCGCCGGCCCCTGGATCGAGTCAATCAAGCGCGCCGTCTCCGGGCTTTGCGCCTCCTTCTGCCCGCGCGCCATTGACACTGTGAGAATTGAACAAGCGATGAAACGGACGACTTGCGTTCCACCGTTCATGGCTTTATTTCTCCTCGCCTACTCCGGATAGTAAAGAAAGAGTTTCGACTTGCGCTCGCTCTGTCCCAGATACACTGTGCCATCGGCGCCGATCGCCATCGCGTCGATGACGTACGCCTGCCAAGCATAATAAGGACGCCGGTTGACGTCAATCATCCCCAGCATCTGGTAAGCGCCATTCGCCGGATCGTACGAGAACAGGCGCGCCATCTCGTCGTCGTCCCCGCCCACGCCGTACAGCTTTCCATTCGGCGCGCACACCAGGCCCCGAATACGATATTGATTCAGCGGCTTGCCGAGGTTTTGCAGTGTCAAAGTTTTCGGGTCCAGCCGGAACAGGTAACCGTCCGACGTACCGCCAAAAACCATTCCCTTGCTGTCCTCGGCCCAGGCATCCACGCGATTGTAGACCTCACGCCCAGGCACGGTCGGCGCAGTCAGTCGCAACTTATCGAGCTTCTGTGAGCTCTCGTTGAACAGGTAAAGCGCACCTGATTCCCCCGACGCAAACACGAAACCCGCTGTCGTGGCGAGCAGCTCCCGCCCGATGTTCTTCTCCTTCTCGAACTTCTCGCCAGGTATATTATGCTCGGCCACTTTGCCGTGAATGATGGCCTTGCCCGTCGCAATGTCGTAGCTGAAGAATTGCCCATTCGGATAACTCAGCCCGTAGATCACGTTGCGCGCGCGGTCAATCGCTATCGCATACACGCCTTCGCCCGGCACGGGGATTCCCAGGTCCGCCACATCGCACGCCACATCCACGCGGATCGGTTTCTCTTCGTCGTTGTGCGGCGTGTACCGCAACAAGTGGCCGCTCCCGTTGCCGCCGCCGATATACACATCCCCGTTCTTGGAGACGACGATCGCTTTATGCACCGTCGTCACGCCCGGCAGAAATCCCAGTGGCCGTACATACCCATGCTCCGGATACAACACGAACAGGTGGCTGCGTTTTCCGCTTGTGGCCCCATAAATCGCGCCCTCCGGTCCAACCGAGAGCCCCCCAATAGCGGATTCCTCAGACGGAATCAAATCCACCGGTGCATAACCCAGGTCGCGCGCGTCGATGCGCACCTGGCTGACCACGGAATGGTCATACTCCAGCGTCCGCTGCGCCCACGCTGCGGCGCATAAAACGAGGATCAGAGAAAGGTTTCTCATGACCGTTACCGCGGATGGTAAATCAGCAGCGCGAGACGATATGGCACGCCGCCGATGTCCCCCGCCGCTTCCAGCGTCTTGCCGACCACCGGCTTCACTTCGATCGCGCCCACCAGATAGACCGTCCCGCCGGGCCCCGTATCGGCTGCGTTCGTTCCCAGCACTCGGCTGCCGTCTTCCAATAGCATTTCGCCGAGATCCTCCTTCTTGCCCGAGTCCAGTTCGTAAGTGATCAGATGCGCCGTCGCCGCCCCAGCGCTGCCGCCGTAATCAAACTCCTTGCCGGCCGCTCCGTAATACAGCTTGCGATCGTGCCCCAACGTCAAGCTCAGCGTGGCGTACGGGATGTCCCGCCGGTCTTCAAAACCTGGAATACAAAGTTGCCCCATCGCGTGGATCTCGCCATCTTTGCCCGCTCGCGGATTGAAGGAAAACAGAATCGTCGCGCTCTCATCAATCCCGTAAAACTGCCGCGTCTTCCGGTCCCACACCACCGTTCGCCACGCGGTTTCGGATTTGAAATAATCCCGGCCCAGCGAGATTCCTTTTTCGCGAATCGGTACGCGCACCGAGAGTTCCTGAATGGCATCGGTCCGCGGATCGTACTTGAAAATCTGGCCCGCGCCGAAACTCCCATACACATTCCCTTCATCGTCAATCCCCAGCGTCCGGCAAATCGATTCCCAGTTGTTGATGCGGCCCTTGTCCACGGCCCGCGCCGTCTTCACGTCGTAGTAAACGAAGTGCCCCCTCGGATGTGTCAGACCGTAGATGCGGTTGAACTGTGGATCGTACGCGCCGGTGTTCACGCCTTCGTTCGGAACGCCCAGCCCGAAATCCTGCACCTGATTCGTTTTCGGATCGAACGCCATCCAGTGCGCGCCCGGATAGCCCTCCTTTGTGGCAAAGCGGGCGTAATCCCACCAGAAACCGGCGTGTGTGCCGAAGTAGATGCGCCCATCTTTTCCTTCACCGAATTTCGCGTGGATTTTGGATTGTGGCCCGCGCTTCAGATTGCTCTCGCCGCAGAGTTCGGTCAGATTGCCCACGTCGTGCATGCGATCAGCCTTCGAATCGTAGTAGACCAGGTGGCCGTCGCCTCCGTGGTACGCAAGGCCCGCGTAGACCTTGCCGTCACTGGCAGCAAATAGCGCCGCCCAGTTTCCATCCATGCGTTCCAGGCCGGGAAACACACGATGGTCCACTTGGATCGAGCGGCCGCTTGCAATTCCCGACGCCGCCAACAATATACACAGGCTCCGCTTCATCCTCACCGGCCTTTCCGCACCGCGGTACCAAAATACCACCCGGCAACAGAGAGCCTCGCGAACGGGCGCCACGCGCTCCTCCCAGCCGGTCAACTAAGCCGCGAGTGCGGACGGTGGTGTGGAATAAACAGCGGTGCTGCCACTCCCCAAACCAGTAAGAACGTGAAGGCCACGCCGGTTATGAGATCGACGTACGGGCCGTGCCATTGCTCGGGAATGGGTGCGAAACCCAGCGCGAAAGCCAGGCAGATGCTGAGCACATGCCAGTACCACGGGCGCGCGCCGAAAAAGTGAAGGGCCACAAACGGCAAAATGGCCGCGCAACTATACGCGGCCAGTACCAATCCGGAAGACATAACATCCTCCTTCCAGCTACCTTCTTCTCCCCCTCTACACTACGTCAGACCACTCACACCCCCCAAGAGTAGTCCTCCACAGTCATGCCCGCAAGCGTTCCCCGCCGCTCATTCAGCCGCATGAGTTCCAGGCGAATCGCATCCAGCAGTGCCAGCCAACTGGCCTCGATCACATTCTCTGAGACACCCGCCGTCACCCAGCTCTTGTGTCCGCCCGACCACTGAATGGACACCCGGACCTTGGCCGCCGTGCCCTTGTTCGGTTCCAGAACGCGCACCCGGTAGTCGGTCAACCGTACGCCGCCGATCTCCGGATAAAATGTGGCCAACGCCTCGCGAAGGCACTCGTCCAGCGCATGCAGCGGCCCATTGCCCTTCGCCGTCGCCGTATAGCTCGCATCTCGCACCTGAACCGTCACCTTCGCCGTAGTCGTTGTCTCACGTGCCGCAGTCATTCCGGTCGCCACTTCAAAAGCCGTCACCTCGAAAAACCGCAAGCCAGGTTCCGCCGCTTGGCGGACCAGCAGTTCGAGCGTTCCCGCTGCGGTTTCCAGCTCGTAGCCCTCGCGCTCCATCTGTTGAATGCGATCCAGAAACTCGTGTTGCGCTTGGCCGGTCAGTGTGCTCGCCAGGTCGTCGAGTCCCAGCATATGGAAGATGCTGTCGGTATCGGACAAGTCGTCCCACACGACTCGCGCACGGTTGCCTACTTCCTCCGGCTGCGTACGTTCCAACGAAACTGGGTCTTTGAGTACGACTCCCACATGCAAGCCCGCCTCGCGCGTAAAGGCGCTGCGCCCGACGTACGGCTGGTCGCCACGCAGCGGCAGGCTGGTGCACTCGGCGACTAGCCGCGCCACGGAACTGAGGCGGCGCAGATTCTCCCGCCCCACCGTCGTGTGGCCAAGTTTCAATTCCAGATCCGGAATCAGCGAGCACAAATTGGCATTCCCGCAGCGCTCGCCGTACCCGTTCATGCATCCCTGGATGTGCGTGAAACCCTGTTCGATCGCGGCCAGCGTGTTCGCCACCGCCAGATCCTCGTCGTTGTATGTCTGGATGCCTAGGACGCCGTCGAAGCGCTTCCGCACCTCGGCGCAAATCTCCGCCAGCCGCTCCGTCACGCTTTCTCCGTTACTGTCGCATAGGCACAGAACGTCCGCGCCGGCCCGCTTCGCGGCTTCTAGAGTGTGCAGCGCAAATCCGGGGTTGGCGTGATAGCCGTCGAAGAAGTGCTCCGCGTCATAGATCACTTCCCGGCCTTCCGCCTTCAATATTTCGACCATCTCGGCGATCAGCCGCAGGTGCTCTTTCTCCGTCATCCGCAGCACTTCGAAAACGTGCAAGCTCCACCCACTCGCCGCGAGCGAACACGCCGGCGTCCCCGCTGCCAGCAGTGCGCGAATACTGGCGTCCCGTTCGAGAGGAGTCCGCGTCAGGCGCGTGGAGCCAAAGCCGGTCAGGCGGGCGTGCTGGAACCGCATCGCGCGGGCGCGCCTAAAGAATTCCTCGTCTCGAGTGCCCGCGCCGGGCCAGCCGCCTTCAATGTAATCGATGCCGAGTTCGTCCAGCTTCTGGGCGATCAGCAGCTTTTCCTCCGTGCGGAAGGAGACACCTTCGCCCAAGGCGCCGGCGCGGAGAGTCGTGTCCAGCGTAAAGATCTTCATGGCGCACCTTCGTCTACGCGGCCTTTCCGACAATCGCCGGATGGTACACGCGCAGCAGCCACTTGTGGTAATGCGAGAGGTAGCCGTGTGTGGCTTCGAAGTACAGGCGGCGCAACTGGCGCGCCACCGGCCCGATGGCGCCCGTTTTTACCGGGCGGTGATCCACTTCCACCACCGGCGCCACTTCGACCGCCGTGCCTGTGAGAAACACTTCGTCGCAAGTGTATAACTCGCTCCGGTCGATGGGCCGCTCCACCACTTCCAGGTTCAGTTCGCGATGCGCCAGTTCCATCACCGAGTCGCGTGTGAGCCCCTCGAGAATGTTTTCTGTCCCCGGCGGCGTGATCAGTTTGCCGTTCCGCGCGATAAAGAGGTTGCAGGTGGCGCCTTCCGCCACATGCCCGCTCTCGTTGAGGAAAATCGCCTCGTCGAAACCGTTGCGCCGCGCTTCATCGCCCGCGAGCGCACTGTTCACATACGAGCCGCAGATCTTCGCCCGCGCCGGAATGGCGTTGTCCTCAATCCTTCGCCAGGAAACCACGCCGGCCCGCAGTCCCTTGCGGCTTTCCAGATAGTCGCCAAACGGCGCCACCATCACCGCGAACGCATCCCGGTCATCCGGGTTCACGCCGATCCGCTCGGCCGATTTGTACGCTAGCGGCCGCACATACAGGTTCGACCGGAATTGGTTCCGGCGGATCAGTTCTACTGTGATCTCCGTCAGCTCCTCCACCGTCAGCGGGACGTCGATGCGCAGAATGCCGCAATTGGTTTTCCAGCGCTGGTAATGATCCTGCGTGCGCACCAGGAAAAGATCTTGCTGCTTGTCATCCCAGTAGCCCCGGATGCCGTCAAAAACTCCCGTGCCATAGTGCAGCGCATGCGTCAGAATACTGACACGAGCCTCACCCAGCGGCACGTACTGGTTATCGAAATACACAACAACGTTTTGGTTCACCTCAGCTTGCATGAGGCCCTCCTATCCGGGCCAATTCGCGGCCACGGGCCAGCGCCTGGCGGTCGATCTCCAGCCAGCGTGCGCTTGTCACCACCCTATCGAGGGCGGTCAGAATGTAATCTACCGGGAGCATTCCCGTCGCTTCCAGAAGCGCCCCCAGCATCACCATATTGCCGGCGCGGGCGTCACCCAGTTCATCCGCCATTTGCGTAAACGGCCGGACAATCGTATGGACGTCGGCCCGCTCGCAACCCTCCGGCAACGCCGCCCCGTTGTATAAAACCCATCCGCCTGGCTCCACGCTCGCCAGAAACTTGCGCAACGACGGTTCGTTCAGTGCCACAAGCGCATTGGGGCGCGACACCAAAGGCGAGTCGATGGGACTGCTTCCAAGACGCACGTGGCAGTTCGAGGTGCCCGACCGCATCTCCGGCCCATAAGAAGGCAGCCACGAAACCTCCAGCCCCGCATCGAGCCCTGCTTCAGCGAGTACTTCGCCCAGCATCAGAACGCCCTGCCCTCCGAAACCGGCGATCTTCACTCGCAGATCCACTGCCGTTGCGGGCTGCACAGGCGCCACGTTCTCGCTGGGTAGTCCGTTGGCAATGCCCAGGATTTTTGGAAGTTCCGCGATCGGCGGCGGCGCTGAAGGACGAGGCCGTGCCGCCGCCTCTTTGGTTCGATCGCGGAATACCCCCAGCGGAAACGTTTTAGGCATCACGTCCCGCACGTGCCGCTGCGCGTCCACCGGCTCCATTTTCCAAATCGTGGGGCAGGGCGAAAGCACTTCCACCAGCGAAAAGCCTAGACCCCGCACCTGGTTCTCCAGAGCGTGCCGCACTGCGCGGCCTGTCTGCATGATCTGTTTGTTGTTCCCCAAGCCCACGCGTTCGATATAAACCGGCGCTTCGAGCGATGCCAGCAGTTCCGCTACCCGCAGCGGGTAACCTTCGTTCCAGACGTTGCGGCCGAATGGTGACGTCGTGCTTTTCTGGCCAACTAACGTCGTGGGAGCCATCTGCCCGCCGGTCATCCCGTAGATCGCGTTGTTCATGAAGATGACGCTGATGCTCTCGCCCCGGTTGGCCGCGTGCAGAATTTCAGCCGACCCGATAGCCGCCAGATCCCCGTCTCCCTGGTAGCTCACGACGATGCTGTCCGGCCGCGCCCGTTTCACCGCCGTCGCTACCGCCGGTGCCCGTCCGTGTGCCGCCTGGATGTTGCCCACGTCGAGGTAATAGTACGCAAACACCGAGCAGCCTACCGGGCTGATCAATATGCTCCGGTCCTGAATGCCCAGCTCATCGATCGCCCGCGCCAACAGCTTGAGTACGATCCCGTGCCCGCAGCCCGGACAGTAATGCGTCTGATGCTGTAGTTCCGCCTTGCGCTCGTAAAGATCGAAAAAGCTCTTGGCTTTCTCGTGCGTGATGGTATAGCTAGCCATTGACCATCTGCTCCTCCGGTTCCGTGGCCGGCGCAAACTTCCCTAAGATATGAGCCAGTACTTCTTCGGAGGAAGGCACATTGCCACCAACCCGGCTGTACAGTTCTACCGGTTTGCGCCCCTCCACCGCCAGGCGCACGTCTTCCCACAGCTGCCCATTGCTGAGTTCCACGACGAGGAACGCCCGCGCGCGCCCGGTCAGCCGCTGCAATTCAGCGGTCGGGAACGGATAGAGCGTAATCGGCCGCAGCAGTCCCACCGCCAGGCCGCAGGCCCGCGCCTGCTCCACCACCGCTTTCAAAACCCGCGCGACAATTCCGTACCCTACCAGCACGATCTCCGCATCTTCGGTTCGCCACGATTCCGCCCGCGCCTCGTGTTGCTCAGCCCGCCGGTATTTGGCTTCCAGTTTGCGAACGTGCGCTTCCAGTTCGTCAGGCACAAGGTAGATGGAGGTGATCAGGTTGCGCCGCGTTTCCGCCGTGCCCAGCACGGCCCAGTCGGGTGGCCGCCGCTCGGCTCGGGCCGCCTGGAAGTCCACCGGCTCCATCATCTGCCCGATGTAGCCGTCCGCCAGCACGACCACGGGGTTGCGATAATCGTCCGCCAAGTCAAACGCCAACTCGGTGAGCTGAGCCATTTCCTGCACAGAATCGGGCGCCAGCACGATTGTGCGATAGTTGCCGTGGCCGCCGCCCTTCACCACTTGGTGGTAATCGCCCTGTTCCGGCGCGATGTTGCCCAACCCGGGGCCGCCCCGCATGATATCGGCGATCACGCAGGGCAGCTCGGCTCCCGCCAGGTAACTCATTCCCTCCTGCATCAGGCTGATGCCCGGGCCGCTTGATGCGGTCATGCATCGCACCCCAGCCGACGCCGCACCGTAGAGCATGTTGATCGCGGCTACTTCGCTCTCGGCTTGTACGAAGACGCCGCCCGCTTGGGGCAAATAGAGCGCCGCCGCTTCCGTGATTTCGCTGGCCGGCGTGATGGGGTATCCGTAAAATGCCCGGCAGCCCGCCAAAATAGCGCTCTTGACGATGGCTTCGTTGCCCTTAGTCAGCTGTTTACGCATTGGCACGCCTCCGCCTCTTGAGAAACAACCCGCAAAACAGCGATGGCTCCGGGCTCTGGACAGACAAAGAAACAGATGCCGCAGCCCGTGCACCCCGCCGCGCAACACGTTACTGGATGGTAGCCGTAGCGGTTGAGATGGCCCGCAAGGCGAAGCACTTTGGGAGGACAGGCTTCGACGCACAGCCCGCAGCCCTTGCATTCCTCTGAATTGAGTTCCACCCGGCCGCGGTCGGGCTTCTGACTATTGGCGGACATTCGGCCTCCTAAGCCACCAGAGCGGGTCTGGGCTCGAGATACCTGGCGCGTGCGGCGAATTCTTCGAGTTCGCCGCGGAATTTCGGATCGGCAATGGCGATCAGCGCTTCCGCGCGCTGCCGCAGCGTCTTGCCATGCAGGTAAGCCACGCCGTGCTCCGTTACCACGTAATGTACATCGGCGCGCGAGGTCACAACTCCCGCGCCCGGGTCGAGAACCGGCGCGATTCGCGATACGCTGCCGTCCTTCGCCGTGGCAGGCAGCGCGATGATCGGTTTTCCACCCTTGGACCGCGCGGCGCCGCGCACGAAATCCAGTTGCCCGCCGAACCCACTATAGGGTCTGGTGCCGATCGAATCCGCGCAAACCTGCCCGGTCAGGTCTATCTGGATGGCGGAGTTGATGGCCACCATCTTCTCGTTCTGCGCGACCACGAATGGATCGTTGGTGTAAGCCGTCGGGTGGAACTCGAAGATCGGGTTTTCGTCGATGAACTGGAATAGGCGCTTCGTCCCCAGTACGAAACCCGCAACAACCTTGCCCCGGTGGATGGTCTTGCGCTCGCCCGTGATCACGCCGGCCTCGATCAGCGAAATCACGCCGTCGGAAACCATTTCGCTATGGACTCCAAGATCCTTGCGGTCGCGCAGGCAACTCAAAACCGCGTCGGGAATCCCCCCAATCCCGATCTGCAACGTCGCGCCATTGGGGACCAGCGACGCTACGTTTTCGGCAATGCGATGTTGCAGCGGGGTGAATGGCGGGCACTGCAATTCCAGTAGCGGGTGCGAAGTCTCGACAATAGCCGATATCTTACTGATATGAAGGAACGTATCCCCCAGAGTGCGGGGCATTTCATGGTTAACTTCGGCGATCACGATCCGGGCGCACCGCGCGGCCGTCAAGGTGCAATCGATGCCCACCCCCAGGCTGACGTAACCGTGTTCATCGGGGGGAGAAACCTGAATGAATGCAACATCTAGAGGCAATGCACCCGACGAGAACAGCTCTTCGATTTCACTCAGAAAAACCGGCGTATAATCTGCACGGCCTTCCGCGACCGCTCGTCGGACGTTGGCGCCCAAAAACAGCCCGTTGTGGCGAAAGTGGCCTTCGTACTCCGGCCGGGTATAATCGGCCGCGCCGAAAGTCAGCATGTGGATAACTTCTACATTGCGCAGCTCGTGGGTGCGCTTTAGCAGCGCCTCTACCAGAATTTCGGGGGTTGCGCAGCCTTCGTGGATCCAAACGCGGTCGCCGGAGCGCACGGCTTCAACTGCCCGCTCGGCGGTGGTGACAGTTCTGCCCATAGCCTCGTCAAAAGCGCGATATGCAGGTTGGCTACCAGGCTTCTATCTGATTGATTCTTATGGACACAGATGTTGCTATAGCGCCAAAGACCCCACGTTATAGTGGTGTATAACTCGCATCACCCAACTGCGACGCCTTGCAGGCGGAACTCGGCCAGGTCGAGCCAGGCGGCGTCGGCCCGCGATTGGACGAAGCAGGCGCGTTCGGAGCGGATGCGGCGGGAACCCGAAAAGGCGGCCCAGCGTTTCCGCGCAAGTTGATAGAGCGGCTGGACTTGGCCGGGTGTCAGATCCTGGGCAAGGGTGATATGCGGGTAGTAGGGAAATGGCTCGGCGGAGGCTAACGGACCCTGGTTAAGCGCATGGTAGATTTCGCGCAACTCGCGCGCGCCGTCCTTTATACCGATGTAGATCACATTGGTGGTGCGGAAGATTTCGACGTCACCGGGCACGATGTCGAAAGGCGCGAAACCGGAAGCCACGGCGCGGGCGGCTTCGGTGGCCGCCGCAGCGCCGATGGCGAGGGACCGCGGGGGAAGAATGGTCACATGTGCTCGCGGCAGGCAGCCTGGAGTCAGTTCTTTTCGCAAATCATCCAGGAATTTCGCCAGAGGATCTGGAATATAAACTACGAGGGCGAAGAGGTTAATCCGCTCCGCCCCATTTGTACAGCCAGCCATGGGGTCTCATCTATAGTACTCGTTTGTGGCCGGGAGCACACTCGGCCCCCTGGTATACTAAGAGTTTCACCCCACCCAAAGTTTCAACTAGTAGGGATCGCTCGTGGAAGAATCCATTGAGATCCGCGGCGCGCGGGTCCACAACCTCAAGAACATTTCGCTCGCGATCCCGCATAACCAATTGACGGTGATCACGGGTGTTTCCGGATCGGGGAAGTCGTCGCTGGCATTCGACACCATCTACGCAGAGGGGCAGCGGAGGTATGTCGAATCGCTTTCGGCCTACGCGCGGCAGTTTCTGGAGCGCATGGAAAAGCCGGAAGTGGATGAGATTGACGGCATCGCGCCGGCGATCGCGATCCGCCAGAAGAATACGAGCCGTAATCCGCGATCGACCGTTGCGACCTCGACGGAATGCTATGACTTCCTGCGGCTGCTGTTTGCGCGCGTGGGCCGCACGTTCTGCCCGCAGTGCGGGCGGCGGGTGGAGAAGGACACAGTGGATCAAGTTGCCGCACAGATGCTGGCCCAGCCTGAGGGCTCGCGCTGGTATGCGCTGTTTCCGGTGACACACGCGGAGAAGCCGGACACGCAGCAGTTGCGCGATCATCTATTCGAGCTGCGCAAGAAGGGGTTCAACCGGTTGTTTCAGGAAGGGAAGACATTCGAGTTTTCCACGCCGGAATCACTGCTCGATATCGATTTCTCGAAGCCGCTGTACGTGCTGGCGGACCGGATTGCGATTACGGCGGACCTGCACCAGCGCATCGTGGATACGACCGAAACCAGCTATCGCGAGGCGGGCGAGGTGGTTTTCGAAAACGCTGCGTCGCGCGAGAAGCTGCGGTTTAGCGAAAAGTTCGCGTGCAAGAGGTGCGGGATCGCATTCACGGAGCCGGAGCCGGCGCTATTCAGTTTCAACAGCCCGGCAGGCGCCTGCCCGCGCTGCCAGGGATTCGGCAACACCATCGATTACGACATGGACCTGGCGATTCCCGACAAGGGCCTGTCGCTCGAGCAAAGCGCCATCGAGCCCTGGACCAAGCCCAAGGGCCGCGAGTGGCTATTCAAGCTGAAGAAGGCGATCGCGTCACCGAAAGGCCGCAAGGTGCGGATGACGGTGCCGTTCTGCGACCTGACGGACGAGGAGAAGAACTACGTCATCGATGGCGGCTCAGGATTTCCTGGGGTGCGCGGATTTTTCAATTACCTGGAGACGAAGAAGTACAAGCTGCATGTGCGCGTCTTTCTGAGCCGGTATCGCGGCTATGCGCGCTGCCCGGAGTGCAATGGCGCGCGGCTGCGGAAGGAAGCGCTCTACGTGCGCGTGGGCGGCAAGAATCTGGCCGATGTCGTCCGCATGAACATTGCCGAGGCGCAGACGTTTTTCGAGGCGCTGGAGCTAACACCGGAAGAAAAGGCCATCGCCGAAAAAATCCTGGTGGAGATCCAGCAGCGATTGAAATTTCTGAACGACGTGGGTCTCGAATACCTGACGCTTGACCGGCTGGCGGCGACGCTTTCGGGCGGCGAAGCGCAGCGCATTCAGCTTGCGACGTGTTTGGGATCGCGCCTCGTGGGTGCGTGCTACGTGCTGGATGAGCCATCGATCGGGCTGCACACGCGCGATACGGGTCGGCTGATCCGGATTCTAGAAGAGCTGCGCGGGCTGGGGAACACGATTGTGGTGGTGGAGCACGATCCAGAGGTGATGCGGTCGGCAGACCACATTGTGGATCTGGGGCCGGGCGCGGGGGAGAACGGCGGCAAGATCATTTACGAGGGTTCGTACGGCGAGTTGCTGCGTGATGGCGATGGGTCGCTGACGGGGCGTTACCTGCGCGGGGAGATGCACGTGGCGTCACGGCGCGAGAAGCGGCGCGTGGACCGCAAGCGTATGATGCGCATCTCGGGAGCGCGGCTGCACAACCTCAAGAACATCGACGTCGAGATTCCGCTCGGCATGCTTGTGTGCGTGACGGGGGTGTCGGGGTCGGGCAAATCGACGCTGGTGCATGATGTGGTGTACCGCTCGCTTGAAGCGCTTCTGCACAAAACCGAGGCTGCGGTAGAGAACGAGGCGCTGGCGGCGGATGAAGCGCTGGAATCCTCGGGCGCCAAGATGACGTGCCGGCGCGTGGATGGCGCGGAGCGGCTGCGCGAAGTGGTGCTGGTGGACCAATCGCCGATTGGGCGTACGCCGCGCTCGAATCCGGTAACGTACATCAAGGCATTCGACGTGATTCGCTCGCTGTTTGCGTCAACGAAGGACGCCGAGAAGCGCGGGTACACAGCCGGCCACTTTTCGTTCAACATTCCCGGCGGTCGCTGCGAGACGTGCCAGGGCGACGGCACGGTGACTGTTGAGATGCAGTTTCTGGCGGATGTGGAGCTGATTTGCGAGGAATGCAAAGGCACGCGATTCAAGAGCAGCATTCTGGACATTCGCTACCAGGGACTGAATGTTCACGAGGTGCTGCAACTGACGGTGGACGAAGCTATCCGGTTTTTTAACGGAACGCAGCGCCTGGTTTCGAAGCTGAAGGTGCTGTCGGATGTGGGACTCGGGTACTTGCGGCTGGGACAATCGGCGACGACGCTTTCGGGCGGGGAAGCGCAGCGGGTGAAGCTGGCCGCGCACCTGGCGCAGGCTTCATGCGAAGGGACGCTCTACATTTTCGACGAGCCGACGACAGGGCTGCACTTCGACGATATTGCCAAACTGCTGGGGGCGTTTCAGCGGCTGATTGAAAACGGCGGGTCGCTGCTGGTGATCGAGCACAATCTCGACGTGATCCGCGCGGCGGACTGGGTGATCGACCTGGGGCCGGAGGGCGGGGAACGGGGTGGTCACATCGTGGCGACGGGAACGCCGGAGCAGATCGCGAAGGCGGAAGGGTCTTGGACGGGGAAGTATTTGGGGTGAGAGAGGCCGCTCGGCCTATTACGTTATCAGCCCAGATTCCCCAAGAGGTACTTTAGCGTCAGGTCGCGTAATTTATCGCAATTGCGTCCAGAGGCCTTCATATCAGTCTGGGCGACCGACTCGATACGGCATTTGACAAACAGCCTGGACTTTTCCTCCGCCTCCTTGAAATCGTAGTCTTGTTTTATGACCTGGATGTGGGACAGTCCGTTCTTGATGGGCGCAATGTCTATATTGTCCGTGCTGACGAACGTCTTAGCTTCCAAGAGACAACCGTCAGTAAAGAACCACAGGTTTTCAAAAACACGGTTGCCTTCAGCTGTCATGTACTCCGATATGAATATGTCTTCGATATCTTGCGGTCAAATCTGCTTGGCGACTTCATACAGATCTTTGACCCGCTTCCGGATCGGGTTGCCGAGTTCCAGCTTGTCAAGGTAATCGTCGAATGGCACTTCTACACCGCTCCTCGCTGTCTTTCACGAACTTCCATAATCATACCCTCAACGTAGTGCAGCATGTGCCCAAGGTAATTTGCGACAAATTCGTCACTTCGATAGTTCCATTGCCACTTGACCTTGCCCGTGGGTCTATCTGCGATCCTGGCTGTTTCGTAGTATTGCTGCAATAGCCGTTGTATGGTCTCCTGAAGCTGGGTCGTTATCTGGATCTCGAAACCCATGTCAGTCTGGTATGTGTCCCACGTCAGCTTTGGAACTTCGTAGGTCCGCGTGATATACAAATGGGCTGCGTAGTAACCCTGCTCTCTCGCCTCCGTAAACGAGTGGCAATCGTGCCCGTTCTCTGCGCATATCTTACCGATCTGCTCCGTCAGATAGCCGACGCCATCAAGGTATTTCACCACAAATCGCGTGCGCATGATATCGTTGATGTCACTAAACCATTCTGGCGGGAGTATCCACCCTTTGGACGGGGGATCTGGCCATGTTTTGTTGTCCAAGACGTTCTTCCTAAATGTCTTTTCGAGAGCGGACATGAAAGTCTTCGCGTACAGCTTCGGCATTGCGGGCAATGTGAAAAGGTCGTAGCCAGTGTTTACTAGATATTGCTCGCCAATGTCTCTGAATGAACTCGAGATTTGCTTCCATAACGCTGTTTCGAGTTGATCGAGCGCTGCAGACGTCACGGAATTGTGGTACGTTTCACACCGTGCCGATGCGTCGATCTTGTGTGACTCAAGCAGCCACAGCTTGTAAGCTTCAAGGTCACGGGGCTTTTCGGTGCGAGGCATCTAAGGGCCGACCAGCGAGAGATCGAGTATACCGCACAGACAGCGCAATCTCATCGAACTCAAACCGCCAGTGCGGATCGAGCCTCTGCAATCATTTCGCCTGCAGTGTGACGGATGCCCCATTTAGCGCGATACTGTTATACCTTTCTTCCAATCGCTCCCAGCGTCGCTTCCACGGCCGCCAAATAATCTTTCGGTGCAAGGAGGATCTGGGTGCCGCGCACGCCGGCGGAGACGGAGATTACGTCGAACAGTTCGGCGGTTTCATCGAGGTAGACGGGATAGTTGCGCTTGCCGGCGAGCGCGGTTACAGTTCCACCTTGCGGTCGCCGGTGAGCCGCGCTAGCGCCTTCTCGTCGAGATGTGCGTCGGCGGGCACCACGGCGAAACAAACACCGTTGCGATCGCCGCGGGCCACCAAGGTCTTGAAGACCTGCTCGGCGGGCAGGCCGATCTTGGCGGCGACGGTTTCGGCGTCCAGATCGTCGGGGTCCACTTCGTAGTCACGGAGTTCGTAGCGGATTCCGAGCTTATCCAGCAGGCGAACGGCGTTGGTTTTCATTGCGGGCTATTTTCAGTCTATCGGGAGCCGTTTTGCATTACAATGTAATACATGGCCAAAAGCGAGATCTTCACCTGGCGGCTTACGCCTGATTTGAAAGACACGTTGGAGCGGCGGGCGCGGCAGGAAGGGCGGTCCGTCGCGGGGCTTTTGGATCGCGTCGTACAGGACTGGCTGCGCAACGGCAAGAGCGATGCTGACGATGAGGCAGAACAGGCGCGGTTGCATCGCGAGGCGGCGAAGTATATCGGAACGATTTCGCGCAACATTCCCAGTCATGGCGAAGCCGCTCGCCAAGCGATCCGCGAACGCCTGAGGAAGCAGCATGAGCGCTCGCGCCCTCGTTGACACGGGTCCCATTGTCGCCATGATTAACCGTGCCGATCCGTGGCACGACGCATGCGTGAGCTCGTTCCAATCACTTCGTGCGCCCCTGTTAACTTCGGCGGCGGTTCTCACGGAGGCTTTTCACCTCCTTGGCAACCGCACACACGATGTGGATGCGGCTTGGCAATTCGTCCGATCTGGTGCAGTGACCGTAGGGCCGATCACGGACGACGACTTAAGCGCGCTGAACCTTCTGATGTCAAGGTATCGAGACCGGCCGATGGATTTTGCCGATGCGACTCTGGTGCATCTTGCCCAGCGAGAGTCGATTAGCCTGATCTTTACTATCGACCACAACGACTTTGAGACGTACCGGATCGAAGGGCGCAGGAAGTTTCACATCGTTCCGAGGCGAAGCGAATAGCGAGGCTGACGTTCATAGAAAGTTTCTCGTGCGATCGCAGAGCCGGACCAGGGGGTCCAGTGCGGACGAGGGCGTCCACCCCACGGCCAGTCTTTCAGCTACGTCTCCCAATTGAGGATCACTTTTCCTGATTCGCCTTTGCGCATCACCGCGAAGGCCTGCTTGAACTCGGTGTAGGGGAAGCGGTGGGTGATGACGGGCTTGATGTCGAGGCCGGATTGCAGCATGACCGTCATCTTGTACCAGGTTTCGTACATTTCGCGGCCGTAGATGCCTTTGATGGTGAGCATGCTGAAGATGACGGTGCGCCAGTCCATGGACATGGGCTCGGAGGGAATGCCGAGCATGGCGATTTTGCCGCCGTGGCTCATGTTGGCGATCATGTCGCTGAGCGCGGCGGCGTTGCCGGACATTTCGAGGCCGATGTCGAAACCTTCTTTCATGCCGAGCTCCTGCTCCACGTCGGCCAGCTTTGTGGAGCGCACGTCGACGGCGCGGGTAACGCCCACTTTGGAGGCAAGCGCCAGGCGGTAAGGATTGACGTCGGTGATCACGACGAAGCGCGCGCCAGCGTGGCGAGCGACGGCCGCGGCCATCAGACCGATCGGCCCGGCGCCGGTGACGAGCACGTCTTCGCCCAGCACGGGGAACGAGAGCGCGGTGTGGACGGCGTTGCCGAAGGGGTCGAAAATGCTCGCCACTTCGAGATCCACATGAGGGGAATGCACCCAGACGTTGCTCATGGGCACCGCGATGTATTCGGCGAAGCAGCCGGGCCGGTTCACGCCAACGCCGCTGGTGCGCGCGCAGAGGTGACGGCGTCCGGCCAGGCAGTTGCGGCAGTGGCCGCAGACTACGTGGCCCTCCCCGCTGACGATTTGGCCCGGGAAAAAGTCGGGAACGTTGGAGCCCACTTGCGCGATCTCTCCGACAAACTCATGCCCGATGACCATGGGGACGGGGATGGCCTGTTGAGCCCAGGCGTCCCAGTTGTAGATATGCACGTCGGTGCCGCAGATCGACGCGCGCTTCACGTGAATGAGAACGTCATTGATCCCGATTTTCGGTTCGGGGACGTCTTCCAGCCACAGTCCAGGCTCTGCGAGTTTCTTGACGAGAGCTTTCATTTCTTTCTAGCTTCGCAGAAAGCTACCGGTGTTTGCTTTGGAAGCCGTGGCAGGTCAATCCGCCGGGGCGTAATAACCACGCCGCCAATACGCCGACAACTTGGGCTTGCCTGGCGGCCGCAGAACCTTCACCTCGACACGCCGGTACCTGCCGTCGCGCCCCGGGTCGGTGGAGACGTAGCCCAGCACGTACTGTTGACGGAGCTCGCGGCCGATCTTCTCGGCGGTCGCGGGCAGGTCCCGCGATCGATCGATCTCGTAATACCGCCCTCCGCCCTGCTCGCTGATTTCATCCAGCAGACGAGCTCCCGGAGCCTCATATTCCGCAAGACCCCGCGAAGCCTGAGCCCCGATGCCGATCGCGTAGGTTTCGACATCCGATTCTCGCGCGAGGTTCTCGACTTCCCGCGCGCTATACCGGCTGTGATTATCGCCGCCATCGGAAACGATAAGGAGCGCCTTGCGTGCGTTGTGCGCCTTCTTCATCTGGCGCAGGGCCAAGTAGACGGCGTCTAGTAGAGCGGTCCTGCCGGATGGCTGGGCAAGCGCCACGCGATTTTGAATCTCCTCAGGCGCGTGGGTGAAGCCTATGGTCAGCTCGGCACGATCCCGGAACTCTACCAGGCAAAATTCATCCTCGGGGTTGGTGGTTCTCAGGAACTGAGCGACCGCCTCCTGAAGCTGGCCGAAGTTGCTGGACATGCTATGGCTGAAGTCCAGCACTAATCCGACAGAAACGGGCGTCTCTTCGGCGGAGAAATAACGCAAACGTTGCTCGGTCTTGTTTTCGAAGATCCGAAAATCTTCGCGCTGCAAACCGGTAATGAAACGGCCGTGCGAATCGGTAACGGAGGCATGGATGAGCACGACGTTGCTGTCAATGCGGAAATTCGACTGCGTGACGCCCTGGTTTGGCGCGAGGGAACCGGGCCGTTTCCGTGCAACGGTATCCTGTGCCAGGCCCGACGGTGCGAGCAAGCCCGCGAGCAGCACTAGCGGCAAAGCAACGCAAGTGTCCTGACGGCGCCAGTTGAACATCTGTGGTTAAGATATCGCGGGTGAATCGAAGGCACAAGACCAGGAAGTGCTAAAGTGTACCAGTACCAAGGTACCCTCAGCGATTCATCTCGTCGACCAGGTGCTCGACGAGTTTGGCCGCGGGCAGGGAGCGCGACCGTGCCACGCCTTTTCCGGCCCAGAGCGACAGGAATCCCGAGTCGCCGCGCTTCGCTGCGGCTGCGCGCATGGCTCGAGTGAGAGTGTTCTGCAAGGGGTAGGGCAGTATGGTGTGCTCCTTGCCCGCCAATTTCGCAGTGAACGCATTGGCGATACCGCGCGCCGGCCGTCCAGAGAAGGCACGCGTGATCACGGTGGTGTCCGCACGTGCCGCCATGATCGCTCGTTTATGCGCCTCGGGCGCGCCCGACTCGGGGCAAGGGAGAAGCGCGGTACCGAGTTGAGCCGCAGATGCTCCGAGCTCGATTGCTGCTCTCACGTCCCGACCATCCATGAGTCCGCCCGAGGCGATTACCGGCGTCTCCACCACGCGGCGGATCCCCTGTACCAGATCGAGCGTGGGAATCATCGCTTCTTCGAACGGTCCGGCGAACGTCCCGCGGTGTGCCCCTGCCTCGGCGCCCTGCGCGACGATGGCGTCGACACCGGCGTCCACCAGCAGGCGCGCTTCGGCCACGGTGGTCGCCGTGCCGAGGATCACAGTTCCTGCCGCCTTAAGACGGGCCATCGCGTCGCCTCCCGGTATGCCGAAGGTGAAACTGAAAACGGGTGGCCGCGCCTCCAACACGGCCTCGAACTGCTCGGGGAAGGGGTCGGCCGGCAGAACGGGCAGCACCGGAGCAGGCAACCCGAACGTCTCGTGAATCTCGGCGAGCAGCGCCAGCATCTGTGCGGGATCGATCCGTGTGCCGGGATCGGGAGCTCTGGCAAAAAGGTTGACGTTGAAGGGCCTGTCTGTTCGCGTGCGGACCTGCCGGATCGACTCCGTAATCTGATCCGGCGCAAGATAGCTGACTCCCAGCGATCCAAGACCGCCGGCATTCGAGACGGCCGCAGCCAGCTCGGGTGTGTCGCTGCCTCCCGCCATCGGAGCCTGGATGATGGGGACCTCAATACCAAGTCGCTTGAGAAGTGGGTTCTTCGTCGTGCTCATGCTTCGGTGAATTCCGCTTCAAGGCTTGCAACTTATAGTACGATACGTGTTAGGAGCGCTTCTGAGCAGGACCGAACGAACCCATCACGAAGTTCCCGCATGGCTCACGGCAGTCCGTGCCGCCGAATCGAAAAAAGCGACCGACATCAAGGTTTTGGATCTTACCGGCATCACCTCTTTCACGGACTATTTCGTTGTTTGCACCGGTGGCAATAACCGGCAGATTCAGGCCATCAGTGACGAGATCGGGCTGCAACTCAAGGAACATGCCGAGTTCCCGTTGAGTGTGGAAGGCTACAACCAGGCCGAGTGGGTGCTGCTCGACTACGGCGATTTTCTGATTCACGTCTTCTCGCCGCACGCCCGCACCTACTACGATCTCGAACGCCTCTGGCGCAACGCCAAGACTGTCGAAATCCCCGCCGCGTGAAGGTTTTTCTTTACTACATCGGGAAGGCGCGCGATCCAGAAGCCAATCGAATTGCCGCGGATTTCGTTAAGCGCAGCGCGCATTACGCTTCGTGCGAGATGCGCGAAATCCGGCCCGATCGCTTCGATCCCTGGTCGCGGCACCCGTCGGCGCGCAAAGTCCTTCTTGATCCCGCGGGCCGCGAGATGGATTCGCGCCAGTTCACCACACTGGTCGAGAAGTCCGAAATGGAAGGCCGCGATCTGCTATTTCTGGTGGGTGGCGCCGACGGTCTTCCGCCGGCCTGGCGCGACCGCGCCGGCCTGCTCGTTTCGCTTTCCCGCATGACGTTTCCGCACGAACTGGCGCGCGCCATGCTGGCCGAGCAGATCTACCGCGCCTTCACCACGTTGCGGGGTCATCCGTACCCGCGCTAAGGTAGGTGGTTTCATGTCCTGGTTCAAACGTGAAAGCGGCGGTCCGGAGAAAAAGCAATCGAAGCCGGACGAGGGCGAGCGGAAAGTCAAAACCGAAGGTCTTTGGCAGAAGTGTGAAAGCTGCAAAGAGATCATCTGGAAGAACGACCTCGAAGAGAGCCACAGTGTCTGCCCGAAGTGTGGCGCGCATTTCCGCATTGACGCCGTGGCGCGGCTGCAATTGCTTCTCGACGGCCCTTACCAGCAATTTGACGCGGAATTATCCTCATCCGACCCTCTGGAGTTCGTGGACCAACGTTCCTATCGCGAGCGTCTGGCGGCCGCACAGGAGGCCACTTCGCTTGCCGATGCGCTGATCTCCGCAGCCGGCGCCATCGACGGCCGCAAAGTGCAGATCTGCGCCATGGAGCCCAAGTTCATCGGCGGCAGCATGGGCGCCGTGATGGGTGAGAAGATCACCCGCGCTATAGAAAGGTCCATCGCCTCGCGACAGCCACTGGTCATCATCTCCGCTTCGGGTGGTGCGCGCATGCAAGAGGGCGCCATCAGCCTCATGCAACTGGCGAAGATATCCGCAGCCCTCATGCGCCTCGACGAAGCGCGCGTGCCTTATATCAGTGTCCTCACCGACCCCACCACCGGGGGCGTCACCGCCAGCCTCGCCATGTTGGGTGATCTCAACATCGCCGAGCCGGGCGCGCTGATTGGTTTCGCTGGTCCGCGCGTCATTGAGCAGACCATCCGCCAGAAACTCCCCGAAGGTTTTCAGCGGAGCGAATTCCTGCTGAAACACGGCATGCTTGATGCCGTGGTGCCGCGCATGGAGCTCAAGACTTACATTTCCAAAGCTCTGACCTTCTTCAGCGGCCCGGTGCAGTAATGACCTACCCGGATTCGGTCCGGTTCCTGTACTCACTAGGCAACGAAGTCAAAACCGCCAAGTACGGGCTTGATCGCATCACCACCCTCCTTGCGGCTTTGGGAAACCCTGAGCGGCTGCCGCGCATCGTGCACGTCGCCGGCACCAACGGCAAGGGTTCGGTTTGCGCCATGATCGAATCCGGCCTCCGCGCCGCTGGTTTGCGAACTGGCCTGTTCACCTCGCCGCATCTGGTCGAGCCCACGGAGCGGATTCGCATTGATGGATGCCCAGTCTCTGCTTCCGAGTTCAGCGCCGCCTTCGACCGCGTCCACACGTGTGCCGAGCAGCTTCTCAATCAGGGCGCCATCGACTTCCACCCCACTTACTTCGAAACCGTTACCGCCATGGCCTTCCTGCTTTTTCAGGATTGCGAGACCGAGGCCGTCGTGCTCGAAGTCGGTTTGGGTGGACGCCTGGATGCGACCAACGTCGTCCACCCGGAGCTGTGTGTCATCACACCCGTGGATTTCGACCACGAGGCGCTGTTGGGAAAGAGCCTCGAATCCATTGCAGGAGAAAAAGCCGGCATCCTCAAGCCGGGTGTGCCCGTCGTGTTCGCTGTGCAGCGGCCGGAAGCGCAGCAGACGCTGGATTGGCGCGCCTTGGAACTCGGGATTGACGTAATCCACACGCAGGAGAAATGGCGAATAGACAACGTTGAGTATTCTGCCCGCGGCAGCCACTTCATGTTGCGTGATAGCCGCACGATGCATATAGATTGCCCCCTCGCCGGCGAGCACCAGGTATCCAATGCCGCGGTTGCGATCGCCGCACTCGACCGCTTAGGTGTAGCTCCAGACGCCATTGAGCGCGGCATCGCCAACACCCGCTGGCCAGGACGTTTGGACCGTGTTTCTGAATCGCCCGAGATCATCCTGGATGGCGCCCACAACCCCGCCGGGGCTCGCGCGCTCGCGGCCTACATCGAACGCTTTTACGCTGCGCGCCACGTGGTGTTGATTTACGGCGCCATGCGCGACAAGGCTGTCGAGGAAATCAGCGGTATCCTGTTTCCGCTTGCCACCGAAGTAATCGCTACCGCGCCGCGGCAAACCCGCGCAGTTGATCCCGAAACCATTCGAGCCCTATCCGCGCACCCCAGCCTGCGCACGGCGCCGGATCTTCGAAAGGCGTTGGAGATGGCTCGTACGGGCGCTCCCGATCGCGCGATTTTCATCAGCGGGTCGCTTTTCCTGGTGGGCGAGGCCATGACCCTGCTGAATGGGTAGAATACTCTCACCGGCAATGTCGCTTGGCCATTTACGGTCGCTCCTGTTTACTGATCCCCTCATCGTGCTGGTCACGATCGTCTTCGGCACGGCCTCCTTCATCGTCAGCCTTTTCGATGCAAGCGGCCGCCGGTCGAACCAGCTCGCTGGTCCTTGGGGGCGCTGGCTGCTACGCGTGGGCCGCGTGCACCTGACCGTTCACGGCCTCGAGAAAATCGATCCCAGTCAAAGCTACGTCTTTGTTTCCAATCACCGCAGCTATATGGATATTCCAGCGATCCTAGCGACGATTCCGGTTGAGTTCCGCTTCTACGCTAAGAAAGGCCTGTTTCTGATTCCGTTCCTGGGCACTCACTTGAAGCGAGCCGGCCACCTTCCTGTGGTGCGCGGTAATGCCCGCGAATCGGTCAAAAGCATGACGCTTGGCGCGCGTCTCATTCAAGAGCGCAAGATTTCAATGCTGTTGTTCCCTGAAGGTGGCCGATCGCGTGGCGGCATGCGTGAATTTAAAGAAGGCGCTGCTTACATTGCGATCAAGGCCGGTGTACCGATCGTGCCGCTGGGTCTGGTTGGTACTCGTGACGTGCTGCCCATGGGGTCCAATTACGTGCGTGGCGGCCCTGTCGTATTAAACATCGGGGACCCGATTCCAACCGCGGGCATGCAGCTCAAGGATCGGACGCAATTGACCGAAACCATTGCCCGGCAGGTCGCCGAGCTGGCGGGTGAGGTACCGGCCCCGGTGGAAACTCCGCGGCCCGCTTGATCTTCAATAATAGAGCCAGCGGCGATCTACCCGGCGTGAGCTGATACGGTGGCCTAAGATATACTATACACATGAAGCGCACAAACCTTGTGTTGGATGCGCCGTTGCTTGAGACTGCCATGCGTGAGCTCCAAACCAAGACGTATTCAAGCACCGTGAATCTCGCACTTCAGGAAGTACTGCGCATGCGAAAAATTCAGCGCCTCTCCGGCTTCTTCGGCAAAGGCCTCTGGGAAGGCGATCTATCGGAGATGCGCGAGGATCATCCCCCTCGTAAGCGCCGGGCCGCATCTTTGTCACGGCGGCCAAGGGTCCGTTGATACTGGTTGACACATCCGTTTGGATTGAGCTGATAAACGGCCGGTTAGGCCGTAGGCTCGGCGGTGATCTCCTTCTCCAATTTGTGACGTGCGGGCCGATTCTCCAGGAAGTTGTGCAGGGTCTCCGCGAGATCCCTGCCAGCGACTCTTTTCGTGATAGCCTCCTTGCCATTCCCTGCCTCAGCAACCCTCTGCCATGCGGCCTTTTTCTGCAAGCGGCCGATATCTATCGGCGGGGGCAGCAGAAGGGCTATACTGTTCGCTCGTCAGCAGACTGCTTGATCGCTGCTATTGCCATCGAAAATAAACTACCCGTGTGGCACAGAGACCGAGATTTCGACGTCATCGCCAGGTACACTGGCTTGTACGCTTCGCAGCGCTTGGAGCGCCTTACAGTCGGCTGAGCGTCCCCCATGCCCGAACTGCCCGACGTCGTCGTCTACATCGAAGCGCTCGAATCGCGCATACTCGGGCAGGTTCTCGAGCGCGTGCGCCTGGCCAGCCCATTTCTGTTGCGCACTGTCGAACCACCCCTCGCCGCCGTCTACGGGAAAAAGGTTTGCAGACTCCGCCGTGTCGGCAAGCGCATTGCCATCGGACTGGAGGATGACCTCTGGCTCGTCCTGCACCTCATGATCGCCGGCCGCTTGCATTGGCGCGAGCCAGGCGCCAAGCTCCCGCGCAAGAACGCGCCCGCGGCGTTCGATTTTTCCAATGGCACGCTCGTGCTCACCGAAGCCGGTTCGCAAAAGCGCGCGTCGCTGCACCTCGTGCACGGCGACGACGGCCTGCGATCTCTCGACGCCGGAGGCATCGAAGTTCTCGGTTCGGATGCCGGCGTGTTCTCCGCTGCCCTCACTTCGGCCAACCACACGCTCAAGCGCGCGTTAACCGATCCGCACCTGTTCAGCGGCATTGGCAATGCGTACTCGGATGAGATCCTGCATCGCGCCCAGCTTTCTCCGGTCGCGCTCACCCAGAAGCTTGCGCCCGGGCAGATCCAGCGCCTCTACGACGCCACCCAAGCCGTCCTCACCGAATGGATCGATCGCCTGCGCGCGGATGCTCACGGCGCATTCCCCGAGAAAGTCACCGCGTTCCGCGAAGGCATGGCCGTCCACGGTCGCTACGGCCAGCCCTGCCCCGTTTGCGGCGCAAAGGTGCAGCGTATCCGCTACGCGTCCAACGAAACCAACTACTGTGCGCGCTGCCAGACCGGCGGCAAGTTGCTCGCCGACCGCGCGCTCTCCCGCCTGTTGCGCGAAGATTGGCCCCGCACACTCGAGGAACTCGAAGCCTTGCCGCGCCTGGCCGCCCCGCAGTAAGCCCGGCTCGGTCGCTCTCCGTTGCCGTGGTAGCCTTTTTTTGATGGCCGATCGCACAGTCTTCCGCGTCCTTGAAGAAGCCGCCGAAGTGTTCGGGTACGCTCCCGCTCTCAACCAGCCCTATACCGAAAACGGCAAGAGAAAGGTGCGGACGTTGAATTGGGTGGAGTACCGCACCGCGGTCGAGGAGATCGCCGCAGGTCTGCGCACGCTCGGCATCCGCAAAGGAGATATCGTCGCGCTCGATTCCGAAACACGCTTGGAGTTCTATCTTGCCGATCTCGGCCTCCTGGCCAACGGCTCCATCGCGGCCGCCCTGTATCCCAACTATCCGGTCAGGGAAACGATTCGCACCCTACAAGCATGCGATGCCAAAGCGCTGTTCGCGGAGGATCCCAAGACGCTCGAGCAACTCAAGGATGCGCCCATCGAGAAACGCTTTCTCCTAACCGGCGAGGCTCCCGGCGCCATTTCGCTCGACCAGCTTCGCGAGTTCGGCCGCTCCGCCATCGCGCGCGATCCAGCATTGCTCAGCACCATCCGCGCCGAAGTGCAGCCAGGCGATGACGCCATTCTCTACCTCACCTCCGGCGCCACCGGCGAGCCGAAAATGGTCATGGTTACCCACCACGCCCTGGTGTCCAACATCGACATGGCGCCCGTGGCGCTGCCTCTTGGCCCCAAGGATCGCACCCTCGCCTTTCTGCCCTCGGCGCACATCGCGCAGCGCGTTGTGGTTGAGCTGTTGCCGATTCGCTGCGGCATGCCCGTCAACTTCACCGAGAGCCTTATCAAGCTGCCGCAGGAGATCAAGAACGTGCGGCCCACGCTTTTCCTCGCGCCCCCGCGCCTGTGGGAGCGGATCTATGCCACCGTCTGCGCTGAGTTGAAAAAGAAACCGGCCGCCGTTCAGAAACTTTTCTGGGGCGGTCTGGGACTCGGTCTGGCAGCGATGCGCCACCGCCGGCTCGGTGAATCCGTGCCGTGGAGGATTCGTGGTCCCCTCGCGCTCGTCGACCGCCTGGTCTTCGCTAAGGTTCGGGCGCGCTTCGGCGGCAAAATGGCAATTCCAGCTTCCGGCGCCGCTCCGCTTGGAACCGATTTGGCCGAGTTCTACGAAGCCGCCGGTATGCCGCTCGTCGAGGGCTACGGGCTCACCGAAGGCGGCGTGATCTCGTTCAACCCTCTCGACAACCCCAAGCCCGGCAGCATTGGCAAAGCTCTGCCTGGAGTCGAGGTGCGCATCGCAGACGACGGGGAGCTGCTGGTCCGAACCCCCTGCCTGTTTTCCCGTTATTACAAGGATCCCGAGTCGACCGCCGAGGTGCTGCGCGATGGCTGGCTGCACACCGGCGACATTGCGTCCATGGATGCCGACGGCTATCTGTTCATCACCGGCCGCAAGAAAGAACTCATCGTCACCTCGTCCGGCAAAAAAATCTATCCTTCGCGCGTCGAGAGCCTGTTCAAGTTTGAGCCGCTCATCAGCCAGGTCATCCTCATCGGTGACCGCCTACCCTACCTGACGGCGCTGTTCACCATCAACACCAGCATCGCTGAGTTGCTTGACGGCATGAAGGACTACCCGGACCGCTCTCCCTCTGCCATCGCCGAAGCTCCGCCCGTCGAAGCCGAAGTGCGTCGCATCGTGAATCGCGTGAACAAACAGCTCGCGCAGTTCGAACAGGTCCGCAAATTCCGCGTTATCGCGCGTGAGTTCTCGATCGAGCAGGGCGAACTGACCGCCACCATGAAGGTCCGCCGCATGCGCGTTCTCGAAAACTTCCGCGACCACATCGACGAGCTATATGCGGGCAAAGAAGAATCGCACTGAAGAGTCCAAATACAAATAGGGTGCGGCTACTTTGGAACGACGGTCCAGTCGGCCGGATATAGCCGCTGTTGATCCTGCTCGATGTGGAATTCCCAGTAGCGATCAAAGTCTCCGGAGAGGTAGATGGCTCTGAGTTTGACGATCG
>Ga0326728_10006536_pt1 | contig 31249 bp, 11 predicted proteins | sample MB3enrmetagenome_FD_207602 | JGI IMG/M metagenome (GOLD analysis project Ga0326728, IMG submission 207602) | Lab enriched peat soil microbial communities from McLean, Ithaca, NY, United States - MB31MN | ecosystem: Environmental > Terrestrial > Soil > Wetlands > Peat | place: USA: New York...
GCCGGATGAGGATTCGCATTTCGCGTTCCGGGCGAGTCGTGCCAATCCGGACAGAACCCTCATTTTTCGAGTTCTGTCGGAATTCCCGGTCATCCGCATCGCCGTTCTTGTCTCCCCGCCATCCCAAATCATTCCGCCGTTTCGTATAATCGGTCATCATGAAAGCAATTGTGACAGCCATTGTTTTGAGTGCAAGCATTCTTGTCGACGCCCAGACCCCGGCTCCGAAAAGCGCTCCCGCAAAGACCAGCGCCGTCCACACCACAGCAGCCGGCCCGCGACCGTCCCTGCTGAACCCGGCATCGCTCAAGGCCAAGGCGCCGGCGGTCTTCAAGGCAAAGTTCACCACCACCGCGGGCGACTTCGAGGTCGAAGTGCATCGCGCATGGGCGCCCCTCGGTGCAGATCGCTTTTACAACCTGGTTCGGTACGGCTACTTCACCAACGCGGCCTTTTTTCGTGTCGTTCCCGGCTTTGTGGTGCAGTTCGGCCTCAGCGCCGACCCTGCAGTCAACAAGGTCTGGAAGGCCGCCACGATCCAGGATGATCCCGTCATTCAAAGCAATAAGCGCGGATCCCTCGTCTTCGCCACCGCCGGCCCCAACACTCGCACCACACAACTGTTTATCAACTATGCAGACAACGCCCGACTCGACGGCATGGGCTTCGCCCCCTTTGGGAGCGTCGTCGAAGGCATGGACGTGGTCGACAAAATACATTCCGCTTACCGCGAACCCCCGCGCCAGGATCTGATCACCGAGCAGGGCGACGCCTACCTGAAAGCCAATTTTCCTGCCCTGGATAAGATCAAGCTGGCTCGGATCGTTCCGGCCGTTCCGCTCGCGGCGCAGGCCCCTGCAGGGGCCAAACCAGCGGCCAAGCCATCGCCCCAGCCAGCCGCCAAACCCGCCCAACAATAGGCGAATGCGTCAAATCAGCCGTTTGATCGGGAGGTTCACCAGTTCAGGGCAGGGAGGAAGACATAGGTTCGCCTATTGTCTAAACAGTAATTGCCGGTTTGCCGGCTGTCGTTAGCACATAATATGTCCGGTGTTTTTAGCAAATGAAATGTCCGCATAACGGGCGTCGAGGATGGAGCCATGCGCGAGAGCATGGAGATCTATCCGCGGACCGCAGCGGAGCGGGCGATGAAGTTACAGGAAGTATTGCTACGAGCCACATCGGGCAAGATCAAGTGGTGGCAGGCGGCTGAGCTGATCGGCATCAGCGAGCGGCAGATGCGACGATGGCGGAAGCGTTTCGAGGAACAAGGCCACCAGGGATTACTGGACCGGCGACGGCGTAAGCCCAGCAGCAGGCGCGTGCCGAAGGAGCAGGCCGAAGAAGTTCTGAGCCTGTATCGGGACAGGTACTTCGATCTGAACGTCCGGCACTTTCATGAGAAGCTCGGCGAGGAACATCAGATCGGGTTGAGTTACACGTGGGTGAAGCAGGCGTTGCAGGCAGCCGGTCTGGTGAAGCGCAAGGCCAGGCGCGGCGTGCATCGCAAGCGGCGTGAGCGGCGTCCACTGCCTGGGATGATGCTGCACATCGACGGCAGCGATCATCAGTGGTTTCAGGATGAGCGTCGGCACGACCTGATCGTGATCTTGGACGACGCCACCAGCGAGATCTACTATGCGCAGCTGGCCGAGGAGGAAACGACTGCCACCGTGATGGCCGGGCTGCGTGCGGTGATTGAACAGAAGGGGCTGTTCTGTTCGCTCTATTCCGACCGTGGGGCTCATTTCTGGCTGACGCCGAAGAGCGGTGGCAAGGTCGATTATGAGCGTCCCACGCAGGTGGGCCGCGCCATGAAGGAACTGGGCGTGCATATGATTCCGGCCTACTCTCCGCAGGCGCGGGGCCGCTCGGAACGCAACTTCTCTACCTGGCAGGGACGGCTGCCGCAGGAGTTGCGCTTGCGCGCTATCCGAACTCTGGAAGCGGCCAACGAGTTTCTCAACCAGCACTACATTGCCGAGTTCAACCGCCGTTTTGCGGTTCCGGCAGCGCAGCGCGGAACGGCGTTTATATCCTGCCGGCACAGGAACCTGGAAATGACTTTCACGCAACGCTACGAGCGCACCGTCGACAAGGACAACACCGTGCGCTTTCGCAACCTGGTCATGCAGATGGAGCGTGCCGAGTGGCGCCCCACCTTGGCTGGATGCAAGGTGATCATCCATCAGCACCTGGACACTACCCTGACCCTCATGATCGCAGGACATCGCGTCGGACATTACAGCGCAGAAGGGAAACTCCTCACGCCGCTGACCAAAAAACAAATCAAGGCCGTGGAAAAGACGTGTGCTGGAAAAGTCAAAAAGACGACTTTCCCACCACACTTGCAAATCCCGCAAACTGCGCGGGATTCGCACTTTCCCACCGCCCCTGCGGTTACTGGCTGATTTATTAAAACCGGACACTTCAAATGCTACGAAAAGCGGACATTTTCACTTGCTAGCGACACTGCCGGTTTGCCGGTGACACGCTCGAAACTCCACGGCGCAGGCATTCCACGCCGGGTCTGCCGTGCTCTCATTGAGCATTCCCACTATTACTCCTTCGCCGTCGGAACCCATTTAGGAACACCTTCAACCCGACGAAAAAGCACGCAACAGCAAGGATCACCCACACTATTGATTTGCGATCAGGGGTCGTCTCTCGATCCCCCTCAATCAGAACCACAGCGAGGAGCATGAATGTGAAGCCAAAGACCCATGCGCCAATTCGCTTTACCAGGGGGGCATCTGGGGATCCTTTCCATAGAAACTCATCGACACTCCGTCCATTGAGGAGCGTGTCGGGCCAGACAGTGTTTCTTTGCCTTGCCTCCATCTCTTCAATAAACTGATCTTGTTTCGATGGTTGCCTCTCGTGTTTCATGCCGCGCCGCCAGGGCGATGTGGATGCACCAAGCAGTGTATAGCACCGACGGGATCAGTTCTCGTGCGGGTTCCGGTCGTGTGGTCGCCAATCCGGATCTTTGACGAACTTTTGCCCCTAAAGTCGCCGTTGAGCCTTCCGTTTTGGCGTAGGGGAAGGGTTGCCGGTGATCCAGGCGTTACAGGCAAAACACAGGTATTGACGCAATAAGATCAGGCGCTTAGATGGACTTTTCAGTGGCGTGCGGCGATGAATCAGATTGAGATTTGTTGAGGTAAGCTATTACCCGTGTGTTGAGTGCGCCAAAACGTCAACAATGACACTTTCGGCCCGAGAGCCGATGCCGTGGCGGCTACAGGATGTCAAGACTTAGTGATTCGGCGCAGAAGCCTTAGTAGTGCAAACACAGAGGGCCCAGTGCGACAGCTCATCTTCGACATTGCAATCCATTGCGTCGGCCGCGTTCTTCTTGCGCGGGATCTGGCTCTTGGCAGCGTCAATCGCAATTGGGGTGTCAAGCCTGCGGAACAGGGAGTCACTCGACTAGCGATTCAGAGCGGCAGGAACGTCCTGGACGCAGTTCTGGTAATGCCCGCGTCGAAGGAAACACGCGCAAGTGTGCTCATCTGCCACGGCATCGGCGAAACTGTTCAAAACTGGTTTGCCATCCAGGGGCTGCTGGCGACCTGCGGCGTTGCTTCACTGGTGTTCGACTACTCCGGCTACGGACGCAGTTCGGGAGTTTTTCATGCCAGGCAAAGCGAGCAGGATGCAGTGTCTGCTTTCTTTTGTCTGCAACGCCTCACCAAACCATTGCCCATTTCGCTTTTAGGATTCTCGTTGGGAAGTGGGATAGCCATTGCGATTCTCGGCAGGGTGCACGCCAATGCAATGCTTCTCTGCGCGGCTTTTACATCTCTGAGGGAGGCTGTACGTAGCGTGGGCGTTCTCAAGATCTTTTGCTTTGCAGTGCCGCCTATTTGGTGTGCCAAGGATGTATTGCGGACTTGCAATGTACCAGTGCGCATCGTTCATGGTGAAAAGGACCGGGTGTTTCCGGTTAAGATGGCGGCCGAACTGAATGATTTTTGCGGCTCACGAGCCGAAGTTGACATTGTTGCGAATCTTGCACATAACGAGCCCTACTCCAGACCCCAGATGTCGTATTGGGGACCGATCGCCTCTCATCTGTTGGCGTTTGCAAATGCAAAAGATGTTGAGTGTCAGCAACCCTGATCCAGCCCGCAAAGATCCTGAAGCCGCCGATTGTTGGCGCCGGGGTGAGGCGACCTCTACGAATCATGTCCAGCGGCTTTTGCCAAGCAGGCCTGAAGATAGGGCTGGATTCCGTCCGGCAACATCATCTGAGGTTTCTGATCTTTGACACCGGCGGCTCGTCTCACGCAGGAAGTTCAGACCCTCACAATGCGGCGCTTCCAGCACACTTTTGAGTTCTGCCCGGTTGTCGCCACTCGTCACTTTCTCAGATATTCCCCTCTGAGACCATCCAAGCTGGCCGTGTGCCGGGTCGTGTGCGAGTAGCCGGTAAACCAGGAGTAACGCGAGAAACAGGCTGATCTCGACGCAGTGAAGGCGGCCAACTGACTGCAAAGCGCACATCTCATGAAGGTGTTGAAGGCGCTGTCCCTTTTTCAAGGCTAGCCGCGTCAGATATGCCTGTCGCGGGGGCAGGAGAGCCAGGTTCCGGAGTGCTCGTGTCGAGTTTGTCCATCAGCATTGCTCCGAGGCTCTCAAGGACCCCCTGATTGTTGCCGCCGCCAATCACCAGGATCTTGGGCACGAAAGCGCTATTTCCGACCGCGAGCGCCTTGACGGCGTTCACGAAAGCCGTGGGACCCTTGCCCAGCGCCTCGACTTGTTTCTGATAAGCCTCGGCATTCGCCAAGCCCACCGCGCGGACTTCGGCTCCCTTCGCGGTGCCGGTCTGCTGAATGTACGTGGCCTCGCCTTGGGCTTCCTTCATCCTGGCCTCGGCTTTGTTGGTTTGGATGTCGACTCCGACCTTTGCCTTGGCAAGGTCTACCTGCATGTCGGCGGTGCCCCGGGCCTTCTCCGTCTCGATGCGCTGGTCCTGGGCCTGCCGCTGCATTTTGAATGTTTCCACTTGCTGATGCGCGACCTCTCGCTCCGTCAGAACAGTAACCAGCTGTTGGGGGTAGACGACATCTTGGATATAAACTCCCCTGGTCTCGATTTCATACTCGGCGAGTTTTCCCTGGATGTAGCTGAAGGCCTGTTCCTGGACTTTCTGGCGCGTCTGGATGAACGTAATCGCTTCCATGCCGCCGATCTTGTCACGAAAGAGGTTGCCGACTGCAGCCTGCAGCACCTCGTTCACGAGGTTTTCCATGGAACCAACCATGGAGATCACGCGTGGAGCCTTTGTATCCGGAACGTGAATGAGAACCTGTAGATCGATGCTGAACACGAAGCCCTCATTGCTTTTGGCAATAATGGGCTCGAGGCGCGCATCCAGCCCATGAGCTCCGGTCACGTCCTTGGCCCAATCGAGCTTGAGAATGGCAGTGAGAACGAGCTTGGCGTCGTAAATGCGGGGGTTGATCGGATATTTGCCCGTCCGCAACGCTTCCTGCCAGATGCCCTGGTGGCCAGGGCGAACCAGGCTGCCGAACTTGAAATTCGCGCCCGATGTATCCTGCGTCGGCAATCCTACGTAGGCCTTGATCACGGCGACCTGTCCCTGCTCCACAACCAGCATCGGTACTTGCTCCACGCGAACCAGAAACGGGTTGAGGTTGTAAGCGCCATAGAGCAGCGGGTCGTGCTGGAGGCCAATCTTCCCGCCCGCCTCCAGGAACTTCTGGAAGTCCTGATAGTTGTTGTGCTGATCGTTCTTGCTGCCCAGGATCATCCCCATGAGCTCGAAATCGGTTACGCCGGCTTTCTGTTCGAACTCACTGACGTCCGTGAATCCGCCCAGCCGGCTGGCAATAGCGCCAGCCGGTAATGGCTCGCCATCTAATGCGGTGACCACTCCGATCATGTCCACGACTTTGCCGCTTTCGCTGGTCGGCTTGGGCGCGATGCGCGTGACATCAAGCTGCCACTCTTCGAGGCCGAAGGCCCGAAAGTCTAGCCTTTTATGGTCGGCGAGGTTCTTGTACTCGTCTGACACCGGTACGCCGAAGACCTGCGGCTTTGTGATGACCAGGAAAGCCACCGGATGAATTGGCGCCAAAGTGCCGGGAGAAAGAACCGGTCTTTGAACGCCCTTCTCTCCGCCCTTCTCAACAAATGTTCGAAAGTCGGTGAAGTTGCCGAAAGCCGAATCGTACCTGCCTGACTTCGCGCCGATGGGCGTCGGCTTGCCGACTTGTGCGATAACAACACCAATTTGTCCTGCCGGCACCTGCACCCAGGGGTGCTTGCTCACAGCGAAAAACGGCTTGAACTTGAAGCGCACCCCCGGCATGAGAAGGTCGGCCTGGTAACCGGCTTCGCCTTGAAAGGCTACGGGGTTGTTGCCGGGTAGCTTGCTCCCGAATCTCTTTCGTACGAGTCCGATTTGGGTCGGGCCAATGCTGTAGAACGACGCGAGGACGGTGGCAAGCAACAACAACGCCACTACGACGATAGAAAAGGACAGTATCAAACCAACACCATCAGACATCTTGCATCTCCCTATTCAGCGCTGAGTCGCTTGAATTGTACCGCTGCTGGATGTCCTTGCGAGGTCAATGCCGCATTCCCAGTCGAAATCCCGGCTGGTTCCGAGCCCGTCCTGCACGCACTTGCTGCAGTAAGGCTTTGAATGTGCGGGAGTTTCTATTCGAGTTTCGGGTTTGGGCGGATTGTCACCCCACATTTCCCGACGTGATTTGCCTCATGTCGCTTCCGGCTTGGCGGTAGTTCGCCCGGAATTCCAAGAATTTGGCTCCCCGACGGTAGATTCGCGCGTTGGCGATTTAGCGCGAAACGAGAAACACTCCTGCTTCTCGTTTCACGGGAGCTGTTGACCAGAAAGGGTGAGAATATACCTGACTAACCCACATTCCGCCGGAAAGGCGGATATGCAAACTCTATCGCGTGATCCCGAAGTGGTTCTCAAGAAGCTCCCTGGTCACACTTGCACTCATTCCCATAGCCAACGCAATTCCCTGGAGCCGGACACGAGGAAACTCGTCCACCATTATCTCGAAGGTAAATTGGGGGTGGAAGTGCACTGTCGTTCCCGGAACGAAATTGCGGATTTTGAATCGTGTGATCTCGCTTTGGCTCTCGAGAACCTCGCCGCCGATAAAATTACAGTATTCAACTCCCATTCCGATTGGACTTCCGATCATCAGATTGCCGCCGCTCAACGCCGTGCCAACCAAGTGGAGCCGTCGGTGGCGATCGATCCGAGCCCAGTCGTTCAAGGCAACGAGTGTCGGTCCAATATCGAACTGCTTCCCATCGAAAGTGCAGGTCAATCTAGAGTAACCTTGTATTCGCTCAATAATGGCGGTTACATCCGCAGGAATATCTTTCATTCTCCGAATCGCCTCTTTGAAGTCCGCGGGGTTAGAGGTGATCGGAAATTGCTATTGCTTTGCATTGGGGGGAGGGTCGCTTCCGAATTTCAAAATGGCGGCATCATGAACGCAGGAATCCAGAGCGCTCCTGAGCTAATACAACATCTCTCCGAGTTCGAGCGAGAAGGGGAGAGTCCAGTCCCTTTTGACTGGCTCAATAAAGAACCTCCCAGTCCCATCGTTGTCTATCTCTCCCCGCGAGGTATAAACCTGATTTGTGTCGAAAGTGTTCCAACGGTCTATGAGGGATTGGCGGTGCACCTCTGCCCGATCAACACGGCCCCAACACGTCTGGAATGGTGATAACACGACACCATCATACCTGTCACAGCATCTCTCTGATACCAGATATCGGCTAGCCGATCAGAAAACAGACAGATCCGGGGTTCCAGAAAAACCGAGAGTGATCCTCAACTGGCGAGAACAGCTCGAGGCACTCATGGAGCGAAGTTTGAGTGAAGTTGGCGGCGGTGCGGCGAGACTGTTTTTGAAGGTATACCTTCAGAAACACCTTCAACCTTCACAAAGCCTCCGCTAACCCGAAATATCGCTTGGCGACACTTCGCCGGAGACGGACCGACTTGATCTAAGTCGCTGCGGCCACGGACGCATCCGCGTGTTGCTCAGCCCGGCGGCGGCCCCGCCGAGCTGCCGTTGGTGGTGGGAGGCGAGGAGAAGGTGTCACCGTTGGCCGAACGGTGAACTTAGCTTTGTTCACCGCTCGGCCGACTGCACCCGTTAGGCTTGGGCCATTTATTGCGTAGTGAAGGTGGAATACACATTGCCGTTGTTCCAGCTGACAGTATTCGGGCCTGAGTTAAATAAGTTGCCGGCGATGTCGTAGGGCCACCAGTTATTGCCGTAGATGACCAGATCGTAAATGGTCTGAGCAGCCAGCGGCGCCGACGGTGTGAGATAGACCGTCTTGTAATCCGGCGAGAAGCTGAGCGTGACCGGAACAATGGTCTGCGTGATGTCTGTTTGCAGCCAGACGTTGGAATTGTTGATGAGCACCGGGTCCATGGGCGCGCTGAAGGTGACGGAAGGCGTCACATTGTCTGCGGGAGCGGGTATGCTGCTACCACTATTGCCGGCGCCGTTCGCCGGAAACGTGGATGCGACGGTCGGTTGCGTAAAGTCGTAGCTCGTGCCGGTGGTGAAGGTGCTCGTACTCGTGGTCGGAGTCATCGGATTGCCGTTGTAGTCGGTCACGCCGGTGACGTTATAGGTGTAGGTGGTGTTGGGCTGCAAGGCGTAAGGCAGTTGCAGAACCACGATGGTGTTGCCGTACTCGGTATAGGCACTGATCGGTATCGGGCTTCCGCCGGCTGGAGTGAGGGTGATGGAGCCCAGCGAATCTCCCGCAACCGGCTCGTTGAAGAGCAGGCCGAGGCTGGAACCGTACCACGGGCCTTCGCTGGTGTTGATGGGCACGTTGGCCATGCCGTTAGGCGGGTTGGCGTAGACCAGTTGCGGACCGACGCTTGACGTGCCGCTGCCGGTGTTGAAGACGACCCAGTTGCCGTTCTGGCTGTTGCCGGTCAGATCGATCGCGCCACCGCACTGGTAGTAGTACTGCGAATTGGCTAAGAGCTGCGTCGCAGGCGTCATGGTCACCGACATCAGGTCAGATGACCACTTGTACGACGCCGGAATGGCCGAGTTGTCAGCATAGAGGGATATATAAGTGTTCGAGGAGTTCACACTGCTGGGATCCATGGCCTCGGAGTAAAGGCAGGTGAACGAAGCGTTGGTGGCGATGCCGGTCTGATACCAGGGGAAATCCATCGAGACGCTGGGGTTGGTGTAATCGGGCAGCGCCGCGGTGGTGAAGGTGGAGCTGGCCGGGGTGAAGGTGTTGCCGGCGTAATCCAGGATGCCGTTGGTCACGATGGAGATGGTGCTCGACGGCGGCAGCGGATTGACCGGATAGAAGTTGGCGCCTATCAGATCCGGGCCGTTGTAGTTATAGGTGAAGGTGACCGGAATGGGATTGCCGGCCACGGTTACCGTGACGGTGTTGGAGTTTACCGTGGTACGGTCGGCGGGCTTGGAGAACTGCATCCGGATGTAGGCGTTGGTGCCCACATTGATGACCCCGTTGGGCGGACCGATGGTCACCGTGCCCGAGGTTGTGTCCGTAGCAGTGCCGACTGTGAAGTAAGTAGCCCAGCAATCGCCCTGCGCCGCAACCCCATTCGTACCCTTGACGGATGCATCGGTGCAGAAGCCATAGAAGGTGGACGCATTCCATGGCGAATTGGGCGTAATGCGAACAACATTGGGCGAGGCTAGCCCGACGCTGAAGGTCGGCGTGGATGGGCCACTGTTGAGCCATACGTTGCCGCTCAACGTGGTTGCGTCGATGGGCTGGCTGTACTCAATGTCAATCTGGGTGTTCGTGGGCAAACCGGTCAATCCGCAGCAACCTGGACTGATGGCCAGGATCTGCGGCGATGCGGTGGAGGCATTCACGGCCGCCGCGGTGTAGAAGACGCCGCTGGCGCTGTTGAAGTTGTTGCCATAGACATCCATCACATTCGACGAGAGGAACCACTGCACCGTGGCTCCATTCGGGAAGGCCGTTGTGGGCGTGTATTGGATCTCGTAGCCGTCGGCCGCGAGCGTCAATGCTCCGCCGTAGATCTGGCCGTTGACGGTCACGGTCACGTTCCCCGCCACTGTCGACGACTCGACCTGGCGGTTCATGTACAGGGTCAGCAGGGTATCGGTCGGCACGCTGGTGGCGTTGTACCCAGGGTTCGGCTGCTGCACGCTGCCGCCGCCCGCCGCCGGATCGCTCATTGCCGTGAAGGTGCTGGCGAAGGGTGCGGTCAACGGATCGCCCTTGCTATCGGCGGTGAGGTAATTGCCCGACTGATCGGTGATTCCGTTCATGGGCAGGCTGATGGTATAGGTTGCGCCGTTATGGAGCGCGCCCACATTGAAGTACAGCGTGCGATTGTCGGAGGAGTAGCTGAAGTTGCTGTAGTCCTGCACATCCTGCCCGGCGTAGAGGACGGCATTGTACTGGTAGCCGTTCCACACGCTGTTGGAATTGATCGACTTGCTGAAGGTCACCGAGACGGGGTGTTCAAGGCCCACATTAGTGGCGCCATTGGCCGGGCTCACCGAGGTCACGTAGAAGGCTGTGTTGTCAGTAAGGCCCGAACTGACCCAGAAGCTCGTCCGATAGTTCCAGCAACCGCTGAAATACTCGCCCAGCACATCCGTCGGACCGTTGCAGAAGCCCACATAAATCTGCGCTCCTGCCGGGTACGGGGTGGTCGGCGTGAAGGTCACCTGGTTGCCGTTCACCGAGTAGGTTCCGGAGATGGCCATATTGCTGTTCCCGCCGTTCATGAACCCCACCGTGCTGGAGCTTACCGTGGCCGGATCCAGGATTTGGCTGAAGGTGAGCGTAACCGGCTGCATGTTGTTGGTGATCGGGGTCAACTGGCTCGTACTGACGCTGATCCCGGTCAGAGACAGCCCGCCAGTGGCCGTGGCCGTGCCGGCCTGGAAGGTGCTGCTGAAGGCCGCCACCTGATTGCCGTTGGCGTCGGCAAAGCTGTCCGCATTCACTTTGACCGTGTAGGTCATGCCCGCCGTCAGGTTGGATGAGGGCGTGAAGGCGAGCATCTGGGCGCTGGGCTCGCTGACCGTTCCCGCCACTGGGTGGTTGGAGCTATCCAGCAGTTGGAGCGAGCTCTGCGTAACCGTCGTCGGATCGATGGCCGCGCTGACCGTCACGGCTGCCTGCGCGTTGAGCGGGATGCCCGAAGCTCCGCTCACCGGGCTCACGGCGGTCACCGTCAGCGCCGTCGAATCCGCGCCGCCGCCGGTATAGAAGTAATACCAGGGCAAATTGCTGTAGTTGCCGTCCTCGTCGATAGATCCGCCGCCATTCACATTCGAGAACGTGTACTCGGTATTGGGCAGCAGAGCAATCTGCGGCGTGAGCGTCACCTCCAGCCCGTTGGCCGAGAGTGAGACCGTACTCGGAATGAGCTGGCCGGTGTCGTTGAGGACTAACTCGAAGTAGCTGGTGTTAACTCCGATCGGGTTCAGCGGCTTATTAAACACGATCTTCGGAATCACGTTGGTCCCGACCGTGGCATTGTTTGGCGGATCGGTGCTGACCACCGACGGCGGATTGATGTCGAATGTGGTTCCGGTTTTAAAGCTGTTGCTCCTCGTAGCCACTGCGTTGCCCGCCGGGTCTTTGACGCCCTGGACGGTCATCGTAAAGGTGGTTCCGGGCGCCAGCGGAGTCGCGGGCACGAGTTGCAGAACCGTGTTGCCCACGCTCAGTACCGGCGTGGTTGGCACCGTCGAGCTGTTGCCCGTCAGCGTTACGCCGGAGACGGTCGTGGGATCGATGGGCGCGCTGAACTGGGCTTCGACGATGGCATTGGTGCCCACCGTGTTGCCACTGATGGGATTGAAGGCGAGCACCGTCGGAGCGGTGGTGGCGGCGCTGAATTCCGCGTAGAAATAGAAGTTCGCCCCATTGACCGTATTGCCGGCCAGATCCGTACCGCCACCAATGGAGAGGTAGTACTCCCGCCCGGCGGCCAGCGGCGATGTGGGCGTCAAATAGGCGACGGCCTGGCCCGAGTTCCAAGTGAGCGTGGCGCCAATGCAATTCCAGCCGCTCAGCACGTCATAAATAATGAAATTGCCGCAGCTGCCGGGCTGGCCGGCGGTGAAGGTGGTCAGATCCATCGACTCGCTGAACTGAACCGTGATGGTCGAGTTGGTGGGAATGCTCTCCCCGCTATTGACGCTGGTCCACAGGATGCTGGGCGCGGTAACGTCCGGTCCGGCGCTCGTCGTGAAGGTGGAGCTGAAGGCCACCGGGTTGCCGACCCGGTCGAGAACGCCGTTGAGCGTCATGGTCAGGCTGGTGCTGGCCGGCAGCGGGGCGTTGGGCACAAACTCCACCCTGGTATCGTCGGAGCTGATCCAGAAGCTGCCCGGCAAAGGCGTGCCGCCGCTGGTCACGGTGAAGGTATTGCTGTTGACGCTAACCGGATCGATGGCCTTATTGAAGACCACTCCGGGAGTAGTGTTGACGCCGACGTTCGTGGCTCTGTTGTAAGGCACGGCGTTGGTGACCACCGGCGTCGTTGTGTCGTCGCTGGTGCCGGTGTAGAAGTAGTCGCCAAACCAGCCAACAGGCGTGGCGGGCACACTGGTGGAACTGGTTAGGCCGTTGGTGATGTAGACCATGATGTAGTCATTGGCGCTCAGAGTGCCCGAAGGTACCATGCGGACCTCGTTCGGCTGCGGCATGGAGTAGGTGGCAGCAATATTCAGGCCGGTGTCATAGTCGTACAGGTAAATGTTGTTGCTATTGACCGTCGCCGGGGCCAGCGGCGTGTTGAACTGAATGTCAAGGATTGCGTTCAGCGGAATATTCTGGGCGCCATTCGAGGGCGACATGGCTTGCACTGTCGGCGCCAGCGTGCTGGTGTCGACGGCCACGTAGAAGTAGCCGCTTGTGGTGTTGAAGCTGTTGTTGTAGGTGGCGTCGGTCAGGCTGCTGTCGACCCACCACTGGATAAGCGCACCCTGGATCCAGGGCGAAGTGGGCGTGAATTCGAGGGTGTAACCATTGTCCAGCACTTGCACCGTGCCCTCGAGCGCCGCATTGTTCTGCGCCACCTGCAGGCCGGCATTGGCCGTGGCTGGGTTGATGGGCAAATTGGTGTAGAGGACGAGGGGCTGATTGACACCGATGCCGCTCGCGCCATTGCCCGGCCGCGTGGAAGCGATCGAGCCTCCCGTGGGCGAATCGGTGGGCATGGTGGTGAACTGGCTGGTGTAGTTGGCCAGCGCGTTGCTGTTGAAGTCCTGGAGGTTGCTGTTCAGCATCGCCGTCATTATGGCGCTGGCGGGCATCGCTGGGCAGTTGAATTGCAGCGTGGTGTTGTCCTGCGACTTCGAGTAGCTCTGGCACCACGGGCTCTGCGAGTCGCCGTTAAAGAGCGCGAAGTCGGCGGTGGCGCTGCTCTGGTTGATGGTGTACGGGTTGACAGAGCGGTTGAAAGTGGCCACTACCGGCGCGCGCAGGCCGACGTTGGTTGCGTTCGATCCCGGCGTGAAGGCGACCACTTGGAAAGGTGGGGGAGCGGGCGTAACCGGTGCGGCCGTGGTCGCGGTTGTGAAGCTGAGGAGCCACTGACCACTAAAGTGTTCACCGGCCATGTCGGACGGTCCGTTAGCGGCGTAAACCCAAATGGTGGTGTTCACCGGGAACGGCGTGTCGGGCGTGAAGGTGACCGTGCTGCCGCTCACCTGGTAACTTCCCGCGACGGTTTGATTGGTGTCTTGGGTGATCGTCACCGCCAAGGTGCTGGAGTTGACTGTCGCCGGATCGATCGGGTTGTTGAAAGTCATTGTGACGGTGGTATTGGTGGGAACGCCGGTCAAGCCGGAGGCCGGCGTGGAGCTCACCAACGAAAGCCCGCCCGTGAGACTGGCTCCGCAGGTCTCGATAATGGCCTGTATGCGAATGCCCTCGTAGCCGTCCCATCCGGAAGCGAGCTGGTAGGAAAGCGTGTTTGCGGTTTGATTGAGCATGGCGGACGGAAGAGGAATCCCGATCGCAGTCATGCCTTCCCAGGGATAGAACTGATTGGTGTTGGTGATCGCGGTGCCGTTGAGCAGCAGGGTTCCGTACGGATCGCCTTGCACGGCTCCGACCAAGCAGAGATTGTTCAGGTTGTAGCTGCTCAGGTTGAACGTCGTCGAGTAGGTCGATTCGGGATACCCTTGGGCGGCGTTAGGATTGACCGTGATGACGGAGGCAGAAGGCCCGTCGGCGTATCCATAATACGACCAGTTGGGACTCCAGCCCCCCTCGCCCGGCGCGACAACGTAGGCAGTTTGCGGCGCCGTCGCTCCTGACGGAGTGACCGTCCAGTGCGGGTCGGGTGCTCCGCCGGTGGTGATGACGTTGCCCGAGGCATCCAGGCCGGTCGAAAGATTGAGCGGCGCCACCGAAGTCGCGGTGGTAAAGCTGCTGGTAAAGGCAGCGCCCGGGTTGCCCACCATGTTCGCATAGCCGCTCACCTGCGCGGTGTATACGGTGCTGGGTTGGAGCGTAACAGCAGGCACGAAGGTCAGCGTCACCTGGTCGCTGGCCAGCGTGGCGGTTCCGGCGATGGCCGAGCCGCCCGCCGGCGTGACGGTGATCGAGTACGTCGAGGTCGGATTAATGGCCTCGCTGAAGTGGGCTACAATCTGCGCATTGAGCGGCACGGCGGTGGCGATGTTGACCGGGTCAATGGAGGCCACCGTGGGCGTGGTCAGGTCGCTTCCGTTGCCTGTGGTGAAGTACCAGGTGTTCCCGTAGACCGAGTTGCCGTCCATGCCGTAGTTGCCGCCGCTCATGTAGAAGGAGTAGGCGGTATCGGGCAGCAAGGGCAGGGATGGGGCAAAGGTGGCGCTCAGCCCGTTGGGGGCGAGAATGACGGTCCCCTTCAGGTACTTGCCGCTGTCGTAGTTGTAGAGGTACAACGTGCCGGTGTTGATGTCGATGGGATTGACGGGCTCAGAGAAGGTAACCTTGGGCACAAAGTTGGTGCCCAGGCCGCTCTCCCAGTTATAGAAATTCACCCCGGTGCTGATGTTGGCGGTGTCCGCGCCGCTGCCGGTGGTGAAGCTAAACGATCCCGGCGTGAGCGCATTGCCGGCCGTATCGGCCAGAGGCGCGCCATAGCTCACCGTGTAATTGGTGTTGGCCGCCAGGGGAGCGGTGGGAGTAAAGGTCAGGATCGTGCCCGGACCCGACGAGCAGCAGTTGATACTCGCGTTCCAGCTATAGGTCCCGGCAACAAGATTGCCTCCGGTGCTTACGGTCAGTCCGGACTGAGTGGCCTGGTCCATATCCGTGCTGAACTCAAGCTGGATGGACACGTTGGTGCCTACGGCATTCGAGTTGGCGAGCGGATTCGCCGCGACCACGGTGGGCGCCGTAGTGTTGGCGCTGAAGGTGGTGGAGAAATTGGCGTTGTAGAGATAGTTGGTGTAGCCGCCGAACGCGTTGCCGGATGCATCCTCGATGTTGCCTGTCATTTGCAAGTCGAAGGTGGAATCGACGGGCAGCAGGGCGTTGGGCGTGAATGTCATCACCAGGCCAGAAGCGTCGAGGGTGACCGCTCCAGGCACCGAAATCCAATATTGGGGGGTGTCGTACAAATAGAGCAGCACGTTGCTTGTGTTGATAGTGCTGCGCATCATGGGTTGACTGAAGACCGCGATGATGTTGCTGTTCACCGGAGCTCCCCCGGCGTATTCACCGGGGCTCAGGGAGACCAACGTGGGCGGCGAGACAACCGGCGGCTGAATGGTGAAGCCGGCGGGAACGTTCTCTACCTCGGTGCCCGTGGTCACAATCACCGTAACCGGACCATTGGCGGCATTCGGATCGATGGCCAGAGTGGCGGTCAGCGTTGTGGCGTTGGTGACGGTGACCGGGCCGGAAGCACCCTCAGCCGCGCCGCCCACGCTGATCTGTGGACCGAAGCTGGCGGTAGTGGTTCCGTTGACCCAGTTGGTATACAGGCCGGTGATGGTGACCGTTTCTGCCTGACCGGACGAGCCGATGTTGGGATTGATCACGCTGACCAACGGCATGCCCGCCAGAACCGTGAAGCCGCTGCTCAGGGTCTGCGTCGACCCGCTGGTGGTCACCGAAACGTCGCGGGCGCCCAGCGTCGCGTTCGGATCGATGGAGATGTTGGCGGTCAACTGCGCGGCCGTCACATTGGTGATGGAGTTTACCGTGATGCCGGCGCCCATGCTTACCGTCGACGAGCCGCTTTGGAAGGCCGTGAACTGACCGACAATGGTCACGTTGAGCGTGTGCCCGGTCCCATCGCTGGAGGGCGTGACCGAGACCAGCGCCGGCACGCCGGCCAGCACCGAGAAGCCGCCAATCCTGGTGGCCGTCTCGCCGCCCGTAGTCACGGTCACGTTTCTGGAGCCGATGGTTGCCGACGAACTGATGGTGATGTTGGCCACCGCATCGGTTGCGTCGGAGACGGTGAGCGAGTTGACCGTGATGCCCGCGCCGAAGCTGGCGGTGCTGGTTCCGTTGACGAAGTGCGTGTACTCGCCGGTCAGCGCGATGCTCAGATTCTGGTCGCCCTGGTGGCCGGTGGGTGGCGATACGACCGAGATGATCGCATTGCCGGGTGTAACCTGGAAGCCGACCGTGCCGGTGCCGGTTACACCGATGCTGGCAACCTCGCCGCCCGTGGTCAGGGACACGTAGTAATAGCCCGGCGTGGTACCGCTGGGGATCGTGATATTGACCGAAGCGACAGTCGGGCTCGTGACGGTGATGCCGGTAACCTGGATTCCGCCGCCAAACGAGGCTGTGGTAACGGCACCCTGGGTGGAGTTGCCATTGAAGTGGGTCTGGCTACCGGTGACAGTAACGGTATAGGAGGCGTTCTGTTGTCCGCCGGCCGGGTTCAGGCTCTGGATCGCCGCCGGCCCCGCCGTTACCTGGAAGGCGTTGTTGAGTGCGGCGACCTCGCTTCCTGTCGTCACCGACACATTGCGATAGCCCATAGCAGCCGTGGGCTGCACGGTGATGTTGGCCTGCAGCGAGGTTGAACTCGACGCGTTCACCGAGTTCACGGCGATATCCGTGGTGCCGAAGCTGACCGTGCTGCAGGGCGAGCAGCCGCTGGAGGTATTGAAGTGCGTGAGGTCGCCGGTAATGGTTACCGTACCTGTCCAGCCCTGCGCTTCGCTGTTGGCTACCACCGACAGCACCTCGGGTTGGGTCTGGATGACGTTGAAGACATTGATGCCCGTAGCCACTTCGCCCTGCGTTGTGGCCGTCACAGAGAGCTCTCCCGCGGGCGCATTGATGTTCACCGTGATATTGGCGGTGATGGTGGTGGGCGAAGTGACAGACCAGCTGTTCACGAGCACATTCGGGAAGCTGAGCTGCGTCACTCCCTCGACCCAGTTGGTATTGATGCCCGTGATGGTCACGGTCAGCGTTTGGTTCTGGCCGCCCTGCGACGGCGATACGCTGTTGACCACCGCGGGTCCCGAAGCGACATAGAGAGCGTTGGACAGCGTCAGCACCTGCGATCCGGCGGTTACCGTCAGGTTGCGCCAGCCGGTGTATGTGGTCGGCTGCACGTAACCGTACGCCGTCAGCGAGGTATTCGACGTGACCGTGGTGCTGGTGACAACGATCCCATCGCCATAGCTCACCACGGGCGCGTTGGTAAGCCACTGCGTCGCCTGGCTCAGGATGGTGAACGTAGCGCCGCTCTGCTGCGGCAGCGTGTACGGCCCGCTGCTGAGCAGCATGGGAGTGCCCGCCGTCACCACAAAGGCGTTGTTCATTGAGGCCACTTCGCCCAGGGTGGTGGCCGTGGCCCAGGTTGGGCCTTCCGAAGCCAGCGCCGGCACCACCAGCGTCATGGTCGCGTCGGTTTCGTCCGTCACCTGGATGTTCTGCACCACGATGCCCGCGCCGAAGCTGAAGACCGTCGACCCGCTCCAGTGCGTGTTGGAGCCGGTCACTGTCACGTTGATGGTCTGGCCCTGCTGCGCGGTATTGGGGGTGACCGCCGTGATCTGCGCCAGGCTGGGGGTCACCGAGAAGCCCGCGCCGGTGACCTGATACTGCAATCCAGTGGCATCGGCGGTGGTGGCAACCACGCTGCGGCCGCCCAGCGTCGCCAACTGACCGATGCTGATGTTGACCGTGGCGATGGTAGGCCCGAGTACCGTCACGCTATTCACCGTGACGCCGGAGCCGAAGTTGAACGTAGTCGTGCTGTCGAAGGCCGTGAACTGGCCGATGACGTTGACATTGAGATTCTGCGCTCCCTGCATTCCCGAGCTGGGATCGACGATGCTCAGCGTGGGCTGCGCGATCACCACCCCAAAGTATCCGTAATCGACCTCGGTTCCATAATCCTTGGTGCCTGTCGTGGTCAGCGTCAGCGTGCTCGACGAAGCCGACGCATTCGGTCCGATGGTGATATTCGCAATAGCCGTTGTTGCGCTGGTGGCCTGGAAGGAGTTGATGGTGATGCCGGTGCTTGGATCGCTGCTGACGAAGCCCGACAGTGTGGTGTTTGTATTCCACTCCGTAAACCCGCCGTTGAAAGTGATGGTCAGTGTCTGGCCAGGTATGCCCGAGGAAGGCGACTCGTACCAGATATACGGCGTCGGTGGAGGCGGAGGCGTGTGTACCAGGAAGTTGCTGGTCAGGATCTGCGAACCGGTCTGCACGGCGACCGTCCGGTAGCCATACGGGATTCCGGCCGCGAGGTTGATGAGCGCGGAAATGTGCGTGTCGTCATCCACCTGGAAGGACGCAACGGTGATGCCGGGGCCGAAGCTAACCGTGGGCGTTACGCCGCCGGTCGACCAAGTCGTATAAAGCCCGTTGATCGTTACCTGCATCCCGGTGACTGCGCTGGCAGTGACTCCGCTATTCTCGGCGTTGCTGGCCACCGCCACGTTGTTTGGACTCAGATAGGTGATGACGGGCACGCCGCCGGTCACCACAAAAGCGCCTCGATCGGTCAGCGATTCGCCTGCCGTGACCATGTAGATGGAACGAGGCCCAGGGTTAGCTGTGGAGGAGATGCTCAGATCCACCGTGGCGCTGGTGGGGCTGTTGATTACTACCGAGTTCACCTTCAGGTCGCTTCCCGCTCCAGCGATATAGAACTGCGTATAGTTCTGTTGCCAGTGCGTGCTTTCGCCGGTGATGTTGAAGACCACCTCCTGGCCCTCGTTGCCCGTATTCGGCGAAACTTTGCTGATGATGGCTGGACCCGTGATGATGCTGAAGACATTGGCCGACACGATCTCGCTGCCGGTGCCGGACGATCCGGTGCAGGTGGTCACGCCGTTCACCGACTCATCGCCCGTCAGATCCGAGCAATTGAGATCAGGCGTGGTCACGGTTACGGTGCGGCTGCCCGTATAGGAGAGCGGATCGATGGTGATGTCGGCATCCACCTCGCCCGTGCCGCCAGGAGTCTGACTGACGAAGGTTGCGGAGTTAACCGTGATGCCCGCGCCGAAGGTGGCCGTGCTCTGGTTAGTGAAATGCGTATACTGGCCGATCAGACGGACCACCAGGTGGGTCGCCCCGGTGCTGGTGGGCGCGCCCTGTTCGGCCTGATTGGGAATCGCTTCGTTCAGCGTGCCTACGTCGTTTCCGACCGTGAACTCATAGACGCCCGAGGCCACCTGGCCGTAGGTCGTGATGGTCACCGTCTTGTAGCCCCCGGTTGCCAGGGTCGTAATTCCCAGCGGCACCGTCAGGCTGGTGGGGCTGTTCACGACAAGCGCTGGGTTATCGACCTGAAGGTTGGGATCACCGAAGCTGACCTGCGTTACGCCATTGATGAAGTTCGATTCCTCACCGACGATGGTCACCGGCACGGTCGAGCCCTGCGGGCCTTCGAGCGGCGTGACGCTAACGATGGACTGGGCTCCCTGCGAGACGCAGACCGTTCCCGCCATGCCGATGGGCCGATTGCCAATGGCGTTGGTCGGACTGAAGATCTGCGAACTGCCCGTGGTGATGGTCAGATAATGAGCGCAGTTGATTTGCGGCTCGATATCCACGTACTCCCAGGGCTCTACGGTCACGTTCAGGGACAGGTCGTTGGAGTCGAGCACGGTGACCGAATTCACCGTGACAAACTGATCATTGAATTGGGCGGTGGTCACTCCCTGCACCCAGTTGGCCGAGCGGCCCATCACCAGCATGGTGAAGGTGTTGCCCTGAGGGCTGGAGAACGGTGTAGAGGCCAGCATGGTCGGGTAGTTGTTCTCGATGTCGATGGCCTGCTGCAGCGTCACCACTTCGCCGTCGGTGGAGGTGGTCAGCGAGGCAAAGCCGATCGGAGAAGTGGAGAGCACGGTGATCTGCACCGTCAAGCTGGTGCTGCTGTTCACCGTCAGGCTGTCAATCGCCACTCCCGGCCCAAAGCTGATCTGGGTCCCGCCTTGCAGCCAGTGCGTGCCCACGCCGGTGATATTCAACGTCGCGGTCTGCATTTGCGCGATGACAAAAGGCGTCCCCGCGCCGCCGGAGATGCCGCACGCCGCGGCATTGAGATTGGTTACCGTCTGGCATATGTCTGTGGCCGGCACTACCCCGGAGATCTCCGCCGCGCCCGGCGTCACGTTGAAGCCGGCGCCGCTGTCGGTCGTCTCCGTATCCGCGGTGTACATGAACACGCCGTTGCCGCCCACCGGCGCCGTCGGAGAGACGGAGATCACCGCGGTTGCCGAGGTCGGGCTGTTGACCGTCAGTTGCGTCACCGTGATGCCCGCGCCGAGGAACAGCGACGACGTGCTGTCCCAACTGGTCAGGTTGCCGGTGATCAGCACTTCCATGCCGCTGGCGCCTTGTTGCGCGCTCGAGACGCACTGCGGCAGATAGCCGGTCAGGCAGGCGCTCGCAATCAACGGCATCATGGGCGTATCCACCATGAAGCCGCCAATAAGCTGCTCCAGGCCGGTGTTGATGTAGATCAACTGCCAGCCCGGCGGCGTAGGCAGCGTATTGCCGTTGTCGCTAAAGCTGGTAGTCAGATCGAAGGTGAGGTGTTTGGCGTCGGAGACGGCCAGGTTGCTCACCTGCATCTGCGCTCCGGCCAGCACCGCAGTCGTTCCCTGCACCCAGTGCGTGTTGATGCCCACAATTGAAACGGGAATGGTGGTGCTTTGCGGGCCGTGCCACGGCGACACGGTCAGAATCCGCGCTGTGGCCACGTTGAAATATGTCTTGACGATCTCGCCGCCCGTGGTGAGCGTAACCAGCCGCAGCCCGGCAGCCGTGGGTGTGCCGTTGACGCCAGCAACGATGGTCAGCGTGGCGCTGGCGCTGGTCTTTCCGGTGACGTGGAAGTTCGTCAGCGTCACGCCTTCGCCGTTGATCACCGCCTGAGTGCCCGGGTTGAAGTGCGTGAACAGGCCGATGAAGTTGACCGTGAACTGATTGATATTGGTGCCGAGGGGCAGCAGACCGTTGGCCGGGTTCATAGTCAGCGACGGAGTATTGCCGTAAACCGTGATCGAGGCGGTGACCGTCTGGCCACCCGTCTTCATATAGAACGTATAGCTGCCCGGCAGCGTATTGGACGGAACCGAGATGGCCAACTGCGCGCTCGTCGGATTGTTAATCACCACCTCGTTCACCTTAGGGGTGACGTAGGGAGGATATGGCGTCGGATAGAAGCCCGCGATGGTCGTATCCCCGTCCCAAACGGTATTCGAGCCCGTAACGTTAAGGGTCACCTGGCCGCCCTGGGGCACGCTGCTCGGGGAGACGCTCACGATGGAAGCGCTGGAGGGCGTAATCGTAAAGCCGAAGGGGAAGAGAACCTGACTGCTGCCCGGATTGAGGATCAGATCGCCGGTAAGGCCGCCAGCGTCGGCAACTATATTGACGCTGATGTTAAGCGTCACCTGGGTAGCGGAGTTGACGGTCACGGAGTTGACCGTGATCTCGCCGCCCGGCGTGAAGTTCGCCCATATCGTGGAATTGCTGGGATTGGTATAGGTCCCCACCGGGAAAGTCGTATTGACTCCGGTGATCACGACGTTCAGACTCTGTGTGCCCTGCGCCGCCGAACTGGGCGCAACCGAGGACAAATACGGCGAGGTGCTGACCACCGTGAAGGCGTTGGCCAGCGAGGCCGTCTCGCCGCCTGTCGAAACCGTAACGCCGTACAGGCCCACCGTGGCGCCCGATGCAACGGTTACGCTGGCCGTGGCCGTGGTCGGGCTCGTGACGTTCACATTGCCCACCGTGACGCCGCTGCCACCGGAGAACGAGACCGTGGTGGCGCTTTGCAGGAAATGCGTGCCGGAAGCCGTCAGGGTAACGGGAATAGTAACGTCCTGGCCCGATGTGTTGGGGCTGACACTGAGCAACGCCGCGCTGTTGGGCGTTATGTTGAAGGCCGTCGAACTGGAGACGGCGATCTCGCCGCCCGTGGCCATCATGATCGACCGGTAGCCGGCGAAAGTGGTGTTGCTGATGGAGATATTGGCTACCGCGTCGGTGGCGTCGAGAATCTGCAGCGAATTGACCGTGATGCCCTGGCCGAAGTTGGCGTAGGTCGTTCCCTGCACCCAGTGCGTGCCCGAACTGGTCAGGCTCACGTTCATGAACTGCGTGCCCTGCGCGCCGCTATAGGGCAAGACATTGGTGATCGAATAGGTGGGGCTGGGATTGAGGATCACGAAGGCCGAGGCCAGCGTGGCCGTCTCGGATCCACTCGGAGAGAGCGGGCTCTTGACCGTGATGCTGCGTGCTCCGTAGACGACGTTGGACGGATTGCCGATCACCAGCGTGGCGTCGATCTCATTGGCCGAAACGAACGTCTGCGATCCGGACTGGATGGTAATGTCGGAGGCAGTGCTGCTGCTGGCCGTATCGGTGAAGGTGATGACGGACTTGGAGCTGAAATTCGTCCAGCCGTTGCCGGTAATCTTCACGGGAATGGTCGCTCCCGCATTTGCCGCGCCGGGAAATACCGAGGCCACGGCGGCGCCTGGATTGGTGCTGGTGCCTGAGCCGGTCAGTCCGGCGAAGATCGACCAGCTTCCGGAAGAGGTCGAGCCGCTGGCTGCCGAGTTCTTTATTGTCAGCGTGCCCGTGCGCGTGTTGATGGCGCTGGGATCGAAGGTCACGTAGACCAGGCACGAGGAATTGGCCGCAATGGTCCCCGTGGTGCAATTGCTGGCGGCCGAGAAGTCGCCCGTTGCGCTCAGCGAGAACGTCTCCGCCTGGCTCTCGTGATTGGTAAGGGTGATGATTTTGGCCGCGCTGGTTGTGCCCACCTTCTGCGCGCTGAACGACAGCGAAGTTGGCAAAATCGTCAGCGGGTTGCTGGCCGTGCCGGTCAGATTCACCACTTGCGGGCTGGTGGCCGCACTGTCGACAAACTGGACCTGGCCGCCCCTCATTCCGCCAACGGTGGGAGTGAAACTCACCTCTATCTCGCAGGAACCGCCCGGACTGACCGTGTATGGCGGGGGCGCAGTGGACGAGGCGGCGCCGCAGGAGTAACTCCCCGTTTGCAAAACCCCAGTCTGCGCGAAGTCGCCGTTGATCGCGACGCTGCTGATGGTGAGCGCATTGACCGTATTCTTGTTGGTGATGGTGATGGTGTTATATGCGCTGGTCGTGCCCACATTCGCTGTGTAGCTAAGCGATGTGGGTGAAATCGTCACCGGAGCCGTGGCGGCGCCGGTCAAAGCCGCCGTCTGCGGCGATGTGGATGCATCGTTGCTGATGCTCAGCGTGGCATCTCTTGTCCCGGATGCGGTAGGCGCAAAGCTCACCGCCACGCTGCAACTTTTGCCCGCCGGCAAAGAACTTGGGGAGACGGGGCAGGTGCTTTGATATGAGAAATCATTCGGATTGGCGCCGGTGATCGTAACCGCGATGTTGTTGAGCGCCTTTAGCTGCTGGTTGGTAACGGTGATGGTCTTCGGTGCGCTGGTGGTGCCTGCCAGCTGCGCCGCAAAGCTAAGCGAGGCAGGCGATAGCACGACCGGCGGGATTCCCGTGCCAGTCACCGCGAAAGTCTGAGCGCTTATCACGCTATTCGTGTAGTTGACACTGATCTTTCCCGATTGCGCTCCCGTCGCCGCCGGATCGAAATAGACCGCGATCACGCAACTGACGCCCGCCCCCACGGCTCCGCTTACCGTGCCGCCCGACTGCGGGCAAGTGGTGTCGGTGGAGTCCAGCGAAAAGCCTCCACTGAAGCCCGACAGCGACGTGATTGTCAAAGACGTCGTCTGGTTGTTCTTCAAGGAGATTGTCTTAGAGATGGTATTGCCGAGGGCCGCGTTGCCAAAGGCAATGCTTGTTGGAGTAAACGTCAACGGGTTGATGCCCGTTCCCGTCAGCGCCACTGCCGGCGGCTGCACGACGGTGTTGTTCGTGCTGATGGTCAGCGAGCCTGCCGGAACCGCTCCCAGGCCAGGGGGAGTGAGCGTGACACCGATCGTGCAATGGCTGCTCGCGGCCAACGACCCCGGGTTGGGGCATGTCGTTGATGGGTCGATGGCATATCCGGCCGGTAAAGAGATCAACTTGATGGTCAGCGCCGTGGTCGTCGAAACATTCGTGAAGGTAACGGTCTTGATAGCGCTGGGCGAGCCCGCGGCTACGTTGCCGAAGCCCAACGACGATGGGGAGACCGTGGCAGGGGCGACTCCTGTCCCGGACAGCGCTACTGCCGGCGGCTGCACGTCGGCGTTGTTCGTGCTGATGGTCAGCGAGCCTGCCGGAACCGGTCCCACGCTAGTGGGAGTGAGCGTGACACCGATGGCGCAATGACTGCTCGCGGCCAACGATCCCGGGTTGGGGCATGTCGTTGATGGGTCGATGACATATCCGGCCGGCAAAGAGATCGAATTGATGGTCAGCGCCGTGGTCGCTGAAACATTCGTGAAGGTAACGGTCTTGACAGCGCTGGGCGAGCCCGCGGCCACGTTGCCGAAGCTCAACGACGATGGGGAGACCGTGGCAGGGGCGACTCCCGTCCCCGTCAGCGTCGCAGACAAGGCCGTGGTGCTGTATGACGTGGTGACCGCGATCGTGCTGGCTGCTTCGGCGCCCAGCGCGGAGGGCGTCAAAGTGACACGTATCGTGCAGGTGGCGTTCTTCGCCAACGTCTGGTTGACCGCGCATGCCGTCGAAGGTGGCGGCGACACAAACGCGTAATCGCTGCTGCCAGTCAGAGCGATCGTTTTGATCGTAATGGAGGCTGATCCGGTGTTCTTCAGGGTCACGCTTTGGGGCGCGCTGGTCGACCCGGCTGCCACGTTGCCAAAGGCCAATGACGCCGGCGACAGCGTGGCCTGCGCCACCGCGGCAGACGCGGACAACAAGCAGGCAATCGCTGTGAAGAACAGAACAACGGAAACAAGGGATTTGCAAGCGCATCCAGTTCCACGAACGAACATGGTGAAGCCTCCATCACATTTACGATCTGTGCCGGCAAGAGGGTGAAGAGATCCTGCCTGCCGACGGGTTCGGCTGTTGAGGTTGCGGAGTTGTCGATTTTGTCGACTGCTGGACTGGTTTGGTCGCGGGTCTTGCTGGAGCACTGTTTGAAGTCGTTGCTTTCTGCTGACCCAAAGCTGAAATTGAGCACGCGACGCAAGAAAAGATCACGGCGGAAACGAGAGAAATCTTTAAGAAAGCTTGACGACAATCCAAGGCAAGCATTTCAGCTCTCCTTGAGCATGCGCGTTATCTCTTCTTCGGTTTAGGGCTCGGTATCCGAAGCATTACGATCGGCAATCGGGGGGTGACAGATTTTATAGACTTGTGTGCTTTGAATCGGGTGTGATGGCGGACACAGTTACACTCCGTCAAAGGATTTATATGCGCCGGCCTGGGCTGAGGATGGCCGGGAATCACCCTCACATACACTGCAGAGGACGTCAGAGAGCCAAATACTGCATGATGCCGAGTGAATCCTCGGCTAGAGCGTTGTCGATTTAAGTGTTGACATATCCACAGGACTGGAAGTAGTTCGTGCATTCGTCTGGGGAGATGGAGTTGAGCAGCTCTCCGATTTCCTGCCAGAGAGTATCGACGCTTCGTTTGGCGGCTTTGCGAAGCAGGGCTTTGAGTTTGGAGAAGAGCTTTTCGATAGGGTTCAGGTCGGGGGAGTATGGCGGCAGGTAGAGGACCGTTGCGCCGGTGGCCAGGATGGCTTCTTCGACCCCGGTCAACCTTGTGGCTGCCCAGAGGTTGTCGAGGATGACGACGTCTCCGGGCGTGAGTGTGGGGCAGAGGACGCTGCGTACGTATTCCAAGAAGACGTCGCCGTCCATGGGCCCCTCGATCACCATTGGGGCGGAGATCTTGCGATGACGCAGGGCGCCCACAAAGGTGGTCGTCTGCCAGTGTCCACAGGGCGCAGAGCCAAGGCAGCGCTTGCCTCTCGTGGCCCGGCCGCAGCTCCGGGTCATGTTGGTCGAAGTCCACGTTTCATCGATGAATACGGGCTTTTCTACGTTCATCGTGGGCAGCGCTTCCATCCACGCCTTGCGCGCCAGCTGCACGTCCTCCCGATCTTGCTCGCTGGCGTGCAGAGTTTTTTTTGAAGGTGAGATTCCACTTGTTCAGCTGATGCCACAGCGCCCCGGCCTTGATCGAAACTCCTCGCTCGGCCAGCCGCTGGCAGATTTGAGCCAGGGCCAGATCCGGTTCGGCCTCGATCCAGGCGCGTAACTCCGCCTCCAGCTCAGCGACACGCGAGCGGCGATGGCCGCCGATCGGAAAACTGCTGCGCTGCCCCGTCTCCCGCACCCGGTCGCGCACCTGGTACACCCAGGCCCGGCTAATCTCCAATCGCCGCGCAATGTGCGCCGGCCGCTCCCCCCGCTCTAACGCCCACAGCACCCGATCCCGCAGGTCTTGTGAATAGGATTGCATCCACGCCGCCCCCAAAACAGGGTGATTATTATCTCATAATACTGTCTATACTCAAATTAGAACAGCTCTAGAGGATGAGGGACCAGGGACTGAGGGGCTGAGAGCAGCGCCTTCCGGCGGTAACCAACGCATTTAGTTTGGGCCTGTTACCAAATGGGCGAACGTGCGTCCATTCTGGTGCGCACAAGAATCCAACCTCCGCAGCGGGGAGACGGAGATCGGAATGGGAGCAGACGCGGCGAGTTTAGCGGGGATTCCCGCGCAGCGCGGTTTGGCCTGGCCGGCCAGCGGGAGGATACAATCCTTTCGAGGAATGGCTGCGACGAGGGCAATGGGCGGTGCGAACTCCGGCGAGGCCGGCCGCGACGGTGCGGCAGCGGCGGCGGAGCGCCTGCTCGCCCGCCAGAACGAGATGGACCTCATCCGCGAGGCCCAGGCCGGTTCGCGCACGGCCTTCGATGCGCTGGTTCGCCAGTACGAGCACCAGGTGCTGCGGCTGGCCCTGCACCTGACCGGCAGCGAGCAGGACGCCGAAGATATCTACCAGGAGGCTTTTCTGAAGGCCTACCGGTACATCGGCAATTTCCGTTTCGAGTGCTCGTTTTACACCTGGATTTACCGGATCGTGACCAATCTCTGCCTCGATCAGCTGCGCCGGCGCAAGACCCGCCGCGAAGATCACGCGGTGGTGGTGGATCGCTCGGGCGACGAGGTGGATCTGCTGGCGGCGGTATCGGACAACCGTTCGTTTTCAAACCCGGCGCGCGAACTGGACCGCAAGGTGCTCGCCGCGAAGATCCAGAGCGCGCTTGAGAAGCTGACGCCGCGGGAGCGGATGGTTTTTGAGCTGAAGCATTACCAGGGTCTCCGCCTGCGCACCATCGGAGAGATGTTGAACACCACTGAGGAGACGGCCAAGAACACGCTCTTCAGGGCGACGAAGAAGTTGAGGGTTCAGTTGGCGGATATGCGCTAGAAAGTACGGGTTGTGGAGTTGGAATGAAAAGCCGTAGCTCAGGCACGAAGAGGCTAAAGGCTAAAAGCTGAAAGCTGCATTTCTTGAGGCTGGAAGGACGTTGAGATGAATTGCGAAGTAGCACGAGAGCGAATCGTGGCGGCAGCCTACCAGGAGCTGCCGGATGAGCAGGCACACGAGCTGGAGCGGCATGTGGCGGCGTGCCCGGAGTGCCAGCGCGATTGCGAACAAGTGCTTGCGCTGAAGGTGCTTATGGACGCCAGTCCGGTGCGCGAGCCGGCGCCGAACCTGGTGGCGCGGGCGCGGCTTCGGCTGGACGAAGCGCTGGACAGCCTGCCGCCGAAACGGTGGTACGAACGCTGGAGCACGCGGGCCTGGAACAACTTTGCGCGTTTGCAGAGCGCGCCGGTGGCGGCGGTATTGCTGCTGGTGATCGGCGGCGGAGCCGGAAGCCTGGGTGGCTACGAATACGCGCAGAGCCGGGTTGCCCGTGCCGCTGTGGCGAAGGCTGCGGGCGCAACCAAGACACAGCAGGCTGCGGCGCCGCCCGCGCTGGCCAACGTGGCCAGCGTGTCAGGGATTGTACGGCAGCCCAACAGCGAGATTGTGGATGTGAGCTACAACCAGCTGGTGCCGCGGCAGATCGAGGGCTCGCTCGACGACCCGCAGATCCGGCAGTTACTGATGCTGGCCACGGCGAATGCCAGCAGCCCCGGGGTTCGCGACGACTCGGTGGGTTTGCTGGCGGCCGAGTGCCGCGCCGGCCACAGTTGCCAGCCTTCGGGCATCCGCGACGCCCTGATGTATGTGCTGCGCACCGACAAGAGCGCGGCCGTGCGCCAGAAGGCGCTTGAGGGCTTGCAGCCTTATGTTTCAGAGGACATACGCGTCCGTGACGCCGTTCTCGAATCGCTTTTGAACGACAACGATCCCCGCATCCGCTCCGCGGCCATCAGCCTGCTTGAACCGGTTGAGGCCGACACCAGCGTGCGCCAGGTCCTTTATTCGGTGTCAACCACCGATGACAATCCTCAGATTCGCAATGTCTCCCGGCAGGTTTTGAGCCGGGTATCGGATATTCAATAACGCTGTCGAAGCCGGCCACGGGCCAACCAAAGAGCCCGGGCCGGAGAGACAAATTGCTGGAGAGACAGGAATGAAATACCTTTTGAGGCCGTACCAGAGTTTTCGTCGTTGGGGTCCGCTCACGCTGGCCGTGGCAGCGTTGTGCCTGATCGGGACGCCGCGCCCGCTCGACGCGCAAGCCGGGAGCGTGATGAGCTTCTTCGCCAATCCGTTTCCGCTGCTCTCGCATACATCGCAGGGGTACCTGGGTATCTACATCGCCGATGTAGACCAGGAAAAGGCGCAGCAGCTCAAGCTCAAAGACGTTCGCGGCGCGGTGATTACGCTCATCGATCACGATGCGCCGGCGGGAAAGATCGGACTGAAGGTGAACGACGTGGTCATCTCGCTCAACGGCCAGACCGTTGAGGGCGCCGAACAGCTCAAGCGGATGCTGCGCGAGATTCCCGCGGGGCGCAAGGTGAGTCTTGAGATCAGCCGCGACGGGAACATCCAGACGGTCGCCGTTGAACTGGCCGATCGCGCGGCCATGGAACACGACGTGTGGGACAAGATCGATCGCGACGGCAACCTGCTTTCGCCGGCGCCGGAGATGGGGATGCTGGGCGCCAACGGAGACGTGGCCGCGCCTCCCGGCTTCCACATGCCGTTTTTCGGCTCGAGCCTGAAGGTGGGCGCGCTGGTTGAACCGCTGACTTCGCAGATGGCCGATTACCTGGGCGTAAGCGGCGGTTTGATGGTGAAGCAGGTGGCGCACAAGAGCGAGGCCGCCAAGGCAGGTCTGCACGCATTCGACGTGATTCTGAAGGTTGGCAGCGACCCCATCAATACGTCGGCCGACTGGGAACGGGCGCTTCGATCAAACGAGGGCAAGCAGGTGCAGGTGACCATCCTGCGCGACAAGAAACAGCAGACGCTTAACCTGCAGGTGGATTCGAAGCGCCACGGCGAGCTGGAGTGGAACGACCTGTTTGGCGACGCTGATCCGGCGTTGATTGCCGAGAATGACCTTGTGATCCCGGAGGCGCTGGAGGCCCAGGCCGAGGCCGCCGCGGAGCATGCCCAGGCGAAGGCTAACGAACAGTTGCGGAAACAGATCGAGAGCCAGGCTCAAGCGCTGCGCGATCAAATGCAGAGCCAGGCTCAGGGCCTCTCGGAACAGCAGGCCGAAGAGCTGCGCAAGCAGGCTGAACAGATGGCGCGCCAGGCCGAGCAATGGCAGAAAAGCATTAACCCCGATCAATTCAAGATCGACCCCCAACAAATGCAACAACTGCAACAGCAGATGAAGCAGTTGGAGAAGGGTTTCAACGCTGACCAGTTTAAACAACAGTTTCAGATGGACCAGAAGCAGATGGATCAGCTCCGGCAGCAGATGGAGCAATTGAAGAAGAGCTTCGACCCCGGCCAGTTCAAGGTCGATCCGAAACAGATGCAGGAGCTCGAGCAGCAGATGAAGCAGTGGCAGCAGCAGTTCCAGGACCAGATGGAGTACTGGCGCGAGCAGCAGCCGGGGCACTTCGTCTAGCTTTTGCGCTTTGAGGGACCAGGGCGCCCGCCGCGATCCGGCCGGCGCCCTTTGTGTTCTGAGTGGCCTTTACTCGGCTGCGCCATGCAGGGGCGCGATTTCTCCGCTTAATTGAGGGATTCTCCCCTCACGATCCACAGGTTTTCTTCCCCCCGCCCCACACCGTACACTACTCCTTCGAGGTGCAATCACATATGCCTTATCCCACGAATTACCGCTATACACGGGAACATGAGTGGATCTCGGTTGAGGGGTCCATTGGCGCCATTGGCATTACCGATTACGCCCAGAACTCGCTGGGCGATATTGTTTACGTGGACGCGCCCAAGGTTGGCGACACCGTAACCGCCAACGCCACCTTTGGCTCGGTTGAGAGCGTGAAGGCGGTCAGCGACCTCTATGCGCCGGTTTCCGGGACCGTGACGGAAGTGAATGAAGCGCTCAAGACCGAGCCCGACCAGATCAATGCCTCCGCTCACGAGACCTGGATCATCAAGGTTGAGCTTTCAAATCCGGCCGAGCTCGATTCGCTGCTGGACGCCCCCGCGTATGAGGCGTTTATCGCGGAAGAGCAGTGAAGCAGTGGTCAGTGGTCAGTGGTCAGTGGTCAGTGGTCAGTGGTCAGTGATCAGTGGTCGACAATTTGCAGCTGAGGAATTCTTAGAATGCCCGGGGGCGGTGGAAGGTTCAGTGGGTCCAGCTTAAACGCGCATAACTGACCACTGATC
>Ga0326728_10006538_pt1 | contig 31232 bp, 24 predicted proteins | sample MB3enrmetagenome_FD_207602 | JGI IMG/M metagenome (GOLD analysis project Ga0326728, IMG submission 207602) | Lab enriched peat soil microbial communities from McLean, Ithaca, NY, United States - MB31MN | ecosystem: Environmental > Terrestrial > Soil > Wetlands > Peat | place: USA: New York...
TGTCGCAGGCAAAAGCGATATCGAAGCGATCCTTGAGGCCGATCAGCCTTTGCATCGCATAGGGTGAGGATGGGTCCATGCGGATCCGGCCGTCCCAATCCACAGTCATAAAACGGAAGGTCGGATCGACGGTATCGTTTACGACCGTTAGGTCCAAGCCATAGCGTTCGGCAATCGGTCCCCAGTAGTGGACCCCGGCGCCGCCAAGCGGATCTACTCCCATGCTGATCTTAACGGCGCGTAAGGCGTCCATGTCTATCACATTGGCAAGATCGGTGATGTAGGCGTCGAGATAGTCGTGCCGGTGGGTCGTGGAGGCGCGAAGAGCTTTTTCGAATGGGACCCTTTTCAAACCATGAAGGCCATTCTCGAGAAACTCGTTCGCCTTCGCCTCGATCCAGGCGGTGACGGCGGTTTCGGCCGGCCCGCCATTCGGGGGATCGTATTTGAACCCGCCGTCAGGCGGCGGATTGTGTGAAGGCGTGATAACGATGCCGTCGGCAAGTCCTGTCTTGCGCCCGTGGTTATACGTGAGAATCGCGTGGGAAACGGCAGGCGTTGGAGTATATTCGTCCCGCTGCGCGATCATGACTTCCACGCGGTTTGCCGCCAGCACTTCAAGGGCACTGGCAAAAGCCGGCACGGACAGGGCATGTGTATCCATACCCATGAACAGTGGGCCGTCGATACTGTGCTGCTGGCGGTAGAGACAGATAGCCTGGGTGATCGCCAGAATATGCGGCTCATTGAAGGCGTGATCCAGCGAAGAGCCTCGGTGCCCCGAGGTTCCGAAGGCCACGCGTTGCGCCGGCACGGCGGGATCTGGGCGATCGACATAGTAGGCGGTGACAAGGCGTGGGATGTCAGTCAACATCCCGGGCTCGGGGGGTTTACCGGCATAAGGACTTATTTTCATGACTCTCTCGTCAAATCCTCGATGTTCGTTATTCTCACTCCTTCTCAAAACATAATACTTCCGGCGCCTCGGGTTGGAATTTTTTTTCAGTGGACCACGGTTTGAATCAGATCGAAGATCGGCGCCGGCATAACTCCCAGCCAGATAAGCAGAAACGTCAGGACTGCCAGGGTGAGCGCGCCCGACAGGGAAAAAGCCTGTTCAGGTGCCACGGGCCCCTGCGGCTCGGGTTGCTTAACGAAGAAGATGAAAAGGACGCGCAGGTAGTAGTACAATCCGACGGTGCTGCTTAACACCAGGACGATCACCAGGGTCCAGAGCGTAGCGCCCACCCCTGCCATGATTAAATAGAACTTACCGATAAATCCGGCCGCTAGCGGCAGTCCGGCCAAAGAGAGCACCATTGCCGAGAAAACTCCCGCCAGCCATGGGCGGCGCCAAAAAAGCCCCCGGTAGTCATCGATGCTTTCCATCTCGCGACCCGGTGCTGAGAGCACGGTTATCACGCCGAAAGCGCCCAGTATAGATATGAAGTAAGTCATCAGGTAAAACGTGACCGCGCTGCCCCCTTGGGACCTCCCGGACAAAAAAGCGACCAGCATGTAGCCCAGGTGGGCAATCGAGGAATAAGCCAGAATGCGTTTGACATTGTTTTGCAGTAGCGCCAGCAGATTGCCGGCAAGCATGCTTGCAATGGCGATGGCGCTGAACACGAAAAAGAGTGAACTGCCGGTGTGGATGTCGCCGGGAGGAAAAAGACGCAGCAGGGCCGCGAGCACTCCACCTTTGGAAACGGTTGCAACGAAGGCTGTTACCGGCGCCGGGGCGCCCTGGTAGACATCCGGTGTCCACAGATGGAAAGGCACTAGCCCCAGCTTGAAGCCGATGCCTACCAGCATCATTGCCAACCCTGCAAGCAGCCACGGATCGCCGCCCCGAAGCGGCATCCCCCGCAGCGCCGGACCGATGCGGTCGATCACCATGCTGCCCGTGTCGGCATAGATCAATGCCATGCCGAACAATATGAAAGCGGATGACACTGCGGCCAGGACCAGGTATTTGACTCCAGCTTCGGTGTGGGCGTCCGTTTTGTGAGGGTAGGCAACCAGGGCATAGAGCGAGACACTCAACAGCTCTATCCCCAGGAAAAAAGATGCGAAGTGATTGCCGGAGGCCAGCACAACCGCCCCCAGAGTGGCCAGAAGCATCAGGATGAAGAATTCTTCCCGGTTGCTCTCATACTTTCGCAGGTAGCCGAAAGCGAACAGCAACGATCCGGCGGCGGCCGTAACGAGAAGGCCCGTAAAAAGGGCCGCATAACCGTCGAAGACCAGCAAGGGCAATGGATGATGTGCCGCGCCGGCCCTCCACGGCAGTGTTGCAACAGCCGCCGCCAGTCCGGTCATCGTCAGGAGAAACGTCGTGACGTAACTGCGGTGCACGGCGACCATCAACATGACTGCAATCGCCGCGGCCCCCACACATATCAGGGGTGAGATGACCGAAAGATCAGCAGGAGTCACGGACATTCTCCATGTTGTGAAAAAGCCGCCTCGAAGGCCTGTGCCGGTAAGACCGCCGTTATCGGCCCGTCGATTTGCATCGCATGCCTGCTGCCGGCTGCAATTCGCTCCAGCCGCGCCAGCGAAGGATTTACGAAGGTAAAAACCGGCTGCGGGAACAACCCCAGCCATACTATGAGGACAGTCATAACAGCCATGACGGCGGTCTCCCTGATGGAAAGATCGGGTGACTTCCATCCTTCACGGTTGGGACCATGAAAGGTTCGTTGTACGATCCAAAGCGAGTAGACGCAGGCTGTAATGAACCCCAGGGAAGCTACTACGGTCAGTGGGACGCTGGCCCGGAATGCGCCAAGAAGCACCAGGAATTCTCCTATGAAGTTGCCAAGGCCCGGCAAGCCTAGTGAAGCCAGGGAGAAAAGCATCACGGCCGCACCCATGCGCGGCATGATCGACCAGAGCCCCCCCATGCGATTGAGGTCCCGTGTGTGAATCCGTTCCTGTAAAGCGCCCACCAGGATGAACAACGCCCCCGTACTGATTCCGTGGCAGATGATTTGCATTACCGCCCCTTGCAGGGCAAGCCTGTTCCATGCAAAGATCCCCAGCAGAACGAATCCCATATGACTTACGCTCGTATAGGCGATAAGCTTCTTGAGATCCGTCTGCCCCAAGGCCTGAAGGGCGCCGTAGAGGATGGACACTGCCGCCAATATCATGGCTACGGGTGAAAACTCGGCGGCGGCGACCGGAAAGAGCGGTACTACGAAGCGCAGCAAACCATATGCGCCAGTCTTGAGGAGCAGCCCGGCCAGAATGACGCTCCCCGCTGTCGGCGCTTCAGTGTGGGCATCCGGCAGCCAGGAGTGAAACGGTACAGCCGGAAGCTTTACGGCAAAGGCGATGAAAAACCCCAGCATCAGCCACATGGCCGTTGCCGGTGACAGGCTTGTACCCAGCAGTTGCATGTAGTCGAATGTGTAAGTACCCGTACTGCGGCCGTGAACGAAATAGAGACCCAGGATCGCCACCAGCATGAGAAGGCCGCTCATCTGAGTGAACAGGAAGAACTTGGAAGCGGCGTAAACCCGGTTTTCGTGGCCCCAGATGGCGATAATGAAATACATGGGCACAAGCATCAGTTCCCAGAAGAAGTAGAAGAGGAAAAGATCCAGGGCCAGAAAGACGCCCGTTATTCCGGCCAGCACCCACAGCAGGTTGAAGTAGAAAAAGCCGGTTCGCTCGTTGATTTCCGTCCAGGCGGAGGCCACGGCCATGATTCCCATCAAGGCCGTTAAAAGAACCAGCACGAGGCTCAATGAGTCGGTAGCCAGAAAGAAGCCGATGCCAAGCTGAGGGACCCATGGGAGTTGGATTTCAGCCAGCCACGGGCCGGTCGAGCCAACTCGCTCAAAGGCGAAAAAAACTCCCGTGATCAGGTTGATCACCATGGCTGAAAGGGCCACCCACTTTGGCCAGGTGGAATTCATGCGTCCCAGGAACCAGGCCAGCAGCCCCCCTGCCGCCGGTACGATGATAAACCAGACAAGTATCATAGGAACACCGCCAATCCGATAACGATGGCCGCACCCAGAGCGATTCCGAGGGCGTAGGAGCGGACCCGGCCGTTCTCCGTGATGATCAGGCCGCGCCAGGCCACCTTGGTCAGCAATCCTATCCCACGGTAGACCAGGTCGATTGCGTCGTTGCGGTTGATTCGGGCCAACCAGACGTAGGGGTTTACAAGAAGCAGGTCATATACCCGGTCGAAACCCCAGCCGGCAAACCAAAGGCGGTGCAGCGCCACGCCGGGGCTCGATACGGCAAGCTTTTCGGTAAAGCTGGACCAATCCCCACGTATGAGCAGGATAATCAACGCGATGCCGCCCAAAGACACGATACCTGAAAAGATCTCGAACAAGCCTTCCCGGCTCATCTGGTTCGACGCGAGAACGGCAGCAGGAAGGGCTCTTTCCAGGAAGGCCGACAAAACGGGCACGCCCCCCCAAATACGGGGAACATCCACAAAACCGGCGATTACCGACAGCACAGCTAAAGCCACAAGCGGCAGACTCATTCGCAATCCCGGTAGTCGGCTCGCCCTTTTACCCAAGGGTCCAAAAAAGGTCAGACTCACCATTCGGAAAGTATACATTGAGGTCAGCAGCGCCCCGGTAATGGCACCCGCCCACAACCATACGCCGCCACGGGTGGAGGCGTAGACCTGCCAAATGATCATGTCCTTGCTGTAAAAGCCGGCGGTCACCAACGGTACAGCCGAAAGTGCACCGCTGCCTATAAGAAAAGTCCAGAATACGACCGGCAGTTCCCTGCGCAGCCCCCCCATCTTGAACATGTCATGCTCTTCTCCCTGGGCCTGAATGACGCAGCCGGCCCCGAGAAACAGCAGGGCCTTGAAGAATGCGTGGGTCATAAAGTGGAAGATGGCCGCCGGCCAGGCTCCGACGCCCAGGGCCAGGAACATGTAGCCGATCTGGCTTATGGTGGAGTAAGCAAGGACCCGTTTGATGTCCCACTGGACCAAAGCGCTAAAGCCGGCCAGGAGAAGGGTGATGGCGCCGACAATGGCAACCAGGGCCAGTACGGCTGGCGCCAGGGTGAAGAGCACGTGAGTCCGGGCGATCAGGTAAACACCGGCGGTCACCATGGTTGCAGCGTGGATGAGCGCACTCACCGGAGTGGGACCCGCCATGGCATCGGGCAACCAAGTCTGCAAGGGCAGTTGGGCGGACTTCCCCACAGCTCCGCCAAGCAGCAGCAAAGCGGTGATGATTGCTAACATCGAGCCCTGAGGCCAAGCTTCCCGTGCCCGCAGCATGACTTCCTGAATCTGCAGAGTCCCAAAATGAGTGAGGAGCAGGAAAAGTCCGATTGCAAGGGCAGTGTCACCGACCCTGGTAACCACGAAAGCCTTGCGGGCTGCATAGCCGTTTTCAGGCACCTTGTACCAGAAACCGATCAAGAGGTAGCTGCAAAGCCCTACCCCCTCCCACCCCAGATAGAGCAGCAAAAAGTTGTCCGCCAGCACCAGTGTCAGCATGGAGCCGACAAAAAGATTCATATATGCAAAAAAGCGACTGTAGCCTTCTTCTTCGATCATGAATTCAGTGGAATACAAATGGATCAGAAACGCGACAAAGGTGATGACAAGGATCATCACCAAGGAGAGGGCGTCGATGTAGAATGCAACGCCCGGGTGGAATCCGGCCACATCGAGCCATACCCAGATAGTCTGAGTGTAACTGTTTACCGCAGGTTGAGCGCTCAAAAACGAGATGGCTGTCAGCCCTGTTGCGACGGCCGACAAACCCACTGCGCCGGTAGCGATGAAGGCGACCACCCGGCGCGAAAGCCGGGAGCCGACCAAAGCAAGCAGCAGGAAACCGGCAAAAGGCAGGGCAGGAATCATCCAGAGCCATCTCAGCATATCACCCTCGCATGGTTCGAGCTTCATCCGTGTTCAGCGTTTTAAAGCGGTGATGCATCTGAAGCACCAGGGCCAATCCCACCGATACTTCCGCCGCAGCCATTGAAATGATGAATATGAACATGACCTGGCCGTCCGATTGCCCCCAGCGCGAGCCGGCAGCCACGAAAGCAAGACCGGCCGCATTGAGCATGATTTCAATGGAGAGAAGCATAAAGATGATGTTGCGCCGAGCGAGAACGCCAACCAACCCCAGCACGAACAGCACCGATGCCAGTATCAGCACGTTGGCAAGAGGCGTCGTCATGACGGTCCCTCCCCACGTACCCGCCCGGCATGGTCCCGCCTGCCCAGGTGATAGGCCCCTATCAGGCCGCTCAAAAGAAGCAGTGAAGCCAGTTCGACCCCCAGCAGATAAGGGCCGAATAACGCCAATCCGACCTCTTTGGGCCCAACCTCCCGCATGCCCACCGGCTGCCAGCCCCCGGCCAGGGCATAGACCAGTTCAGCCAGCAGCGCCGCAGAGAGCAGCATCGGTCCAAACCACATGCTGGCAGACAGCCATCGGCGTTCCTCTCCCCTGCTCTGAGGTCCGAGATTTAGCATCATGACCACGAACACAAACAGCACCATGATCGCGCCGGCGTAAATGATAACCTCAAGGGCGGCGGCAAAATGTGCCCCAAGCAGCAGGAAAATCATCGCGATCGACAGCAGCGAAACGATCAGGTAAAGAAGGGCGTGAACCGGATTGAGCTGTATGATCACCATGAGCGTGGAAATCACTGCAATGGAGCCCGCAATGTAGAACAGCGCATTCATGCTCTTTTCCCTTCCTTCTCCAAAGCCTTTACCAGCCTTACCGGTCAAGCTCAGGGCAGAAGGCTGTGAATGTCCACTGGAGGGGTTTCATTTTCCGATTCTCCCTTGTCCTTGACTCCGACGGCCACCCCAGCCACCCGGTAGAAATTGTAGTCCGGATGCTTGCCCGGACCGTTGATCAACAGGTCTTCCTTTTCGTAAACCATATTTTGCCTATCGTACTCACAATATTCGAAATCATTTGTCAGTTGGATGGCATAGGTCGGGCAGGCCTCTTCACAGAATCCGCACAGGATGCAGCGCGAGAAGTTGATGCGAAAGAATGCCGGATAACGCCTGCCGTACTCGTCCTCAGTGGCCTGGAGTGCAATGCAGTCCACCGGGCAGGCTGCCGCGCACAAATAACAGGCCACACAACGCTCATGTCCCTCAGGGTCTCGGGAGAGGATGATTCGACCCCTGAAGCGTGGAGGATGGACTATTCTCTCATCAGGATACTGTATGGTTACCCGCCGATGGAACATGTGCAGCAAAACGTCCCAAAGGGTTCTCAGATTGCTAAGCACTAACGCGCTCCTTTACTTACCAAGGACCAGCAGAATTCCCGCCGTTACCAGCAGGTTCAGCAAAGAAAGCGGTAGAAGCACCTTCCATGCGTAGGACATGAGCTGATCGTAGCGAGGTCGCGGCAGGGCTGCCCGCACCAAAATGAAAAGACAAATGAATACAAAGGTTTTCCCCAGCAGCCAGATAATGGGCGGCAAAAAGGGACCCAGCCATCCGCCAAAAAAGAGGACGGCGATAATGAGCGAGATCAGCGTGATGCCCAGGTATTCTCCAACGAAAAAGAAGCCGAACTTCAAGCCGGAGTACTCCGTATGATACCCATCCACCAGTTCGCTTTCGCCCTCCGGAAGGTCGAAAGGAAGCCGGTGAGTTTCACCAAGTCCGGCGATAAAAAAAATTACCAGTCCGAGCAATTGTGGAACACAAAACCACAACCCTCGTTGGGCCTCGACGATGATGCGCAGATTGAAGGAGCCTGCCATCATGACCACTCCCATGAGCGAAAGCCCCATGAAAACCTCATAGCTAAGCAACTGGGCCGTGGCCCGCAGACTCCCAAAAAGAGGATATTTGCTAAAAGAGGACCAGCCGCCTAGAACGATTCCGTAAACACCGAGCGAGGTCATAGCCAGAAAGAAGAGCAGGCCGATATTGAGGTCCGAAATACCAACGCCCGGAGCAAAGGGAATAACGGCAAAGGAAAACAGGGTTGCAACGACGACCATGGCAGGCGCCAGGATAAACACCGGCCGGTCGGCAAAAGGAGGGACCCAGTCTTCCTTGAAAAAGATTTTGACCATGTCTGCCACTACCTGGAGAAGGCCGAAAGGTCCTACCCGGTTAGGTCCGTACCGGTCCTGCCACAGACTTAGCAGGCGCCTTTCCACGTAGATCAGTGCGGCGGCTATAATCATGGCCCCAGCCAGAACACCGAATACGATCACTAGGCGGAGCACAATCTCACCCATCGCTTTCTCCCTTCGAGACCAGTCCTGAAGCGGGCAGGTCCAGGACAGGCGCTCCCGGCAGTCCAACCGGCAAGCCGGCGACTTTGCGAGGAAGAGAAGGCACTATCTTGACGCAGAGTTCTAATACGGAATCGCCCACGGTTGCTCTTGCCGTATCGCCTTCAGCCATTCCGAGCGCTGAGGCATCTTCCGGATGAAGGGCCACATAGAGCTTCGGACACAGCTTGGCAACACCGGGCGACAGAACGCTCAATTCTTCGGAGCCAAAGATGTGGTGAAGGGGAACGAACAACCACTGCGTATCGCCTTTCTGCCGGCGTGCCGGGATGTCGCTAAAATAATCCCCCTTCACCTGCTTGTGAGGCTCGATAAGGCGTATGCCGGGATCGCCGCCGCGTAACTGCCAGCCGACCTCTTCCTGGAATTTGTTGAGAGACTGCACCGAATTCCAGCCCGGCGCCCAGAATCGAGGGATAAGCGCCGACGGGGGCTGACTGTGATCGCCCTCCATAGAAAAGGCCAGCGGCGTATCGGGATCATCGGGCTGTTTGGGCTCCTGCACATCGATCTGTGCCCGTATCGCCGTTCGGCCGCTGTAGCGGTGGCTCTGCCTTGGGACCTTGCCGCCTGTGAGCCGAAAACCCGCGCCTGGAGCAACCGATGGAAGAGCGCCCAGAGCAGGCACTGCCGCGGCTATCGCTGCCACCACTTCATCCAGGATATGCCACTTTTCGGCCTCGGGACGTCCCAGCGCCTTCATCATATCGCGAATCCAACGCCAGCTTTCCCGCACCTGGCCTTTGGGCAGAAATACTCGGTAGAAACGCTGCGCTCGCCCCTCATTGTTTACCAGGCTGCCGGAGGACTCGGCAAAGGTTGCGGCGGGCAAAACGATATCTGCTTTCAAAGTCGTGGCATGAACGAGATGATCGATTACGATCAGATGCTTTGCGGAGCCTAGAAGATCTGTAACAAGCCTCGATTGGGTTCGACGAAAGAGATCGTTTTCAAGAATAATGAGCGTGTCTGCGCTGCCGCTTCGCACAGCGCCGGCGGCGGCTTCGACTCCGCCCGCAGCCTCAAGCATTGCCAGGCCGAGGCTGTTGACCTCCGGAACTGTCAGAAACATCTCCGCCCTTCGCTCCCCTTTGCTCAGGGCACGGCAGACGTTGGCGGCGGCCTCGATGACGGCCCTGCTGCGGCAGCCCGCACCCGAGACGACCAGCGGCCGGGCGGCCGCCTTCAAGGCCATGGCGATTTCATCGGCGAGCGCCCGTTCCTCTTCCGACAGGTCCCCCACCGCCGGGGCTGAGGGATCGAGCATGGATGCCACTGCAAAACCAAGGCGGGCCAACTCGTCGGGAGGAGCATGGAAGGTTTTCAAGGCCACATCGTCCAACCTGGTTCCGCAAGGAGTGGCGATGTAAAGCATTGCTTTTTGGTACTCCGCCAACTGCCGGATGGGGGCAACGTTCCAGTGGTGAATCTTCACCCGATCCATAATGCGGGCTGCCTTGCGAGACACCATTTGACGCAGGTTCAGGGCCAGCACGGGGGCCGTGTTGGTCACATCCTCGCCCAGCACGAAGACAGCGTCGGCCTCCATTGTCTCACTAAGCGAAGGCGTGCGGACCGCTCCATCCTGCAATACGGCCAGCTCCAGTCTGAGCAGATCGAAGTCCTTATCGGAAACTCCCGCGTAGAAATTGTCAGGTCCGACCATGGTTAACAGGGCGAAATTGGCCTCCAGTGAGGCCCGTGGCGAACCGATACCGATCACCTTCCGGCTGCCTGCCAGAAACGAGGCCGCATCCCTGAGCGCTTCGTCCACGGAGACGGTGGTCGGCTCCAAACTTCTCGAAGCCCGCCCCAGCGCCCCCGGAATACGATGGTCGCCGTTTGCGAACTCATACCCGTATCGCCCACGGTCACATAGAAAATAGCCGTTGACCCGATGGTTGTAGCGGTTGCGGATCCGCCGCAGCTCTCCGTAGCGCGATCCGGGGATGGTGTTGCATCCCAGGCTGCAGTGTACACACACAGAGGGCGCTGTCTGCAAATCCCACTTGCGGGTGTAATGTTTCTTGAAAGTCTTGTCGGTAAACACTCCCGTTGGGCAAATCTCCACAAGGTTGCCGCTGAATTCGCTTTCCAGCACCCCGTCCCGGCTGCGCCCGAAATAGACGTGGTCGTGGGAGGCAAAGACATTGAAATCCCGGCCGCCTGCATAATCCCGATAGTAGCGCACGCAGCGGTAACACTGGATACAGCGGTTCATCTCATGGGCGACGAACGGCCCGAGATCCTGGTTGCGGTGCGTTCGTTTCCTGAACCGGTATTCGCGGTAGTTATGCCCGGTCATTACGGTCATGTCCTGAAGGTGGCACTCTCCGCCCTCATCGCAAACCGGGCAGTCATGGGGATGGTTGACCATGAGCCACTCTATCACGCTCGCCCGAAACTCGACCGCCTCAGGATCATTGATGGAAATCCGGGTGCCGTCGTTAGCCGGCGTCATGCAGGCCATGACGATCTCTCCCCGCGTGTCTTTCTCGTCCCTGAACTGCTTGACTGCGCATTGACGACATGACCCAACGGACCCAAGCGCCGGATGCCAGCAAAAATAGGGCAGATCAAATCCAAGGGTGAGGCACGCCTGGAGCAGATTCTGTCCGTCTTTGACCTCGCAGGGCTTGCCGTCGATGTAGATCGTGGCCATTGGCTATCTCCACGGGCAGCGTTTTTCGCGAATGTGGCGAAGAAAATCATCTTCAAAGAATTTGAGAGCACTCTGAAGCGGTTCCATAGCCCCGGGGGCAAGGGCGCAAAAGGTATGGCCCAGCCACAGGAGCCCTGTATGACGCTCCAGGATCTCCATATCCTTCAATTCTCCGCGGCCGTTTTCGATAGCATCGAGAATCCGTACCAGCCAGGGCAGTCCCTCGCGGCAGGGAGTGCACCAGCCACAGGACTCCTGGGCGAAGAAGCGCATCAAATTGAGCACCATTCCAACCGGGCAGGTCAGATCGTCTAAAATGATCATCGTCCCGGTGCCAAGCCGGCTTCCAGCCGCCGCCATCGAGTCGAAGTCCATCTTTACATCCAGTTGATCGGCCGGCATAAACTCGGTCGAGGCGCCGCCCGGAATCAGTGCGCGGAGTTTAAAGCCATCGCGCATGCCGCCCGCATGCTCTTCCAAAACTTCGCGGATCGTGGTGCCCATCGGCAACTCCCAGGTCCCCGGCTTCCGGACCCGGCCGCTCACCCCGTAGATCTTGGTGCCGCCATCTACGGAGCGGCTCAATTGCCGGAACCAGTCGGCCCCGTGATCTATGATGTGAGGAACATTGCAGATGGTCTCAACGTTGTTGACAATAGTGGGTTTGCCCCACAGGCCTATGACCGGCGGGAAGGGCGGTTTGGCCCGGGGCGTAGCCCTGCGCCCTTCAAGGGCATTGAGCAAGGCTGTTTCCTCTCCGCAGATGTATCGCCCGGCGCTGCTATGAATATATAGTTCCAGGCTGAAAGAGGTACCCAGTATGTTGCGGCCCAGATACCCGCGAGCGTGGGCCTCGGTGATGGCGCGTGAGCAGCGCCGCGCCGCCGCCGTATACTCCTGCCGCAGGAAAATGTAAGCTATGTCGGCCTGAATGGCATAAGCGCCGAGTATTATGCCCTCGATCAGTTGATGAGGGTTTCCTTCGAGCAGCACCCTGTCTTTGAAAGTGCCCGGTTCCATCTCGTCGGCGTTGATCACCAGGTACGTAGGGTGGACGGCTCGCTCGCCCTGCGGGACAAAAGTCCACTTGTGGCCGGTGGGAAATCCTGCACCGCCCCGTCCACGCAGGTGAGAATCGAGGACTGTTTGAGCGACATCGCCCGGGGCCATGTTTTGCATGGCCTTGCGCAGGGCGCCGTATCCGCCTCCCTTTTCATAGGCCTCGATATCAGGGGGGTCTTCCCCCCATCGGATATTCTCTGTGAGCGGACAGTCCATTATGATGGCTTTCTATTCATATCGTGCCAGCATCTCGTCTATCTTCCGCGTGTCCAGGTTTCCATGCAGGTCGTCGTCGATCATGAGAGCAGGGGCTAGATCGCAGGCCCCCAGGCAGACGTTTGGCAGCAGTGTGAAGCGGCCATCGGCGGTCGTTTCGCCCAACCCGATCCCCAGCCGTTCCCGGAGGTGATCGAGGATCTGCTCGTGGCCCATGACCCAGCAGCTTACACTGGTGCAGACCAGAATTATGTGCCGGCCCACGGGTTTTCGAAAAATGAGGTTATAAAATGTAGCAACGCTATCCAGTTCGTCTGTTGTCATTTCCATAAAATCGGCAAGATCTGAGAGGCTCTCGTCGGATACCCATCCACGGCTGCGCTGAACCGCTTTAAGGGCTTCCACACAGGCTGCCCGTTTTTGCTCGTAATGCGTCGCTTCCGTTTCGATCTCGGCCAATTCTTCCGGGGTAAGCATTTCTCATCCTGTTGCGTGAAATAAAACTTAGCGGTCCACATCCGCCATGACGTAATCGATACTGCCCAGAATCGGCGACATATCGGCAATCATGAACCCACGACTTATCAATGGGATCATCTGCACGTGAGCAAAAGAGGGGGTGCGGATCCTGGCCCGGTAGGGATGGATACCGCCGTCACTGATCAGGTAGTAGCCGTTGTTTCCCTTGGTGGCCTCGATGGCGACAAAAGCTTCTCCGGGAGGAATGACCGGTCCCCAACTGCCCCCCAGGAAATGGGTTATGAGCGTCTCGATATCCTGCATTGTGCGCTCTTTGCGGGGAGGTATGGCCAAATGATGGTCAGCCTTGTAGGGGCCTGCCGGCATGTTTTTCAAACACTGCTCGATAATGCGCAGGCTCTGGCGCATCTCCTCGACCCGCACCAAAGTCCGAGCGTAGCAGTCTCCTTCCTGAGCGGTCGGGACATCAAACTCGAACTGATCGTAGCCTGAATAGGGGCGCTTCTTACGAAAATCCCACTCGAACCCGCAAGCTCGCAGGCCTGCCCCGGTCACTCCCCACTCGATGGCTTCATCCAGGGTGTAGCTGCCGACCCCTTGCGTACGGGCTTTGAATATCCGGTTGCCCATAACCATCCCGTCATATTCTTTGAGGCGGCGGGGCATGTACCGCAAGAACTCCTGAATGAGGACCTCCCAGCCCTCGGGAAGGTCCTGGGCCACGCCGCCTATGCGAAACCACATGGGGTGCATGCGGCCTCCCATAACGGCCTCTGCGATATTAAATATTCGCTCGCGGTCGTTGAATGTGAAGAAGACCGGTGAGAGCATACCGACATCTTGCGCGATTGTTCCGTAGAAGACCAGGTGGCTGGCAAGGCGGAAAAATTCCACCATCATGACACGAATGAGCTTGACCCTGTCGGGCACTTCGATTCCGGCCAGCTTTTCCACCGCCAGCACGTAGGGCAGGTTGTTCATCACGCCGCCCAGGTAATCGATTCGATCGGTGTAAGGAATGAAAGTATGCCAGGTCTGGCGCTCCGCCATTTTCTCCGCGCCTCGATGATGAAAGCCGATTTCGGGTACGGCGTCGACGACCTCCTCACCGTCCAGTTGGAGCAAAATGCGAAAGGCCCCGTGTGCGGAGGGATGCTGAGGACCCATATTGAGAAACATGAATTCCGTATCCTCTCCATGGCTTACCAGCCCCCATTCTTCAGGGTGAAATCTGAGAGCTTCCTCTTCCTCTTCCCGGCGGTGGGGCGGCAGGCTGAACGGTTCCATTTCCGTCGCGCGGGCAGGGTATTCCTTGCGCAGAGGATGACCACGCCATCCGGGGGGCAGCAGAATCCGCCTGAGTCCCGGGTGTCCTTCGAACCCAATGCCAAACATGTCCCAGACCTCACGCTCATACCAGTTGGAGGAAGGCCATAGATCGGTAATGCTCGCCAGTGAGGGGTACTCTCCTTCAAGGGGAACCTTGATCCGAATGTCTGTATTGCGTTCGAAAGAAAGCAGATGGTAGACCACCGTGAAGTCGCTTTGGGGCTGATCTTGGCGGTGCAACCGGAGACGCTCGTCGATGGCCGTGAGATCGTAGAGCATCTTGTACGGACCAGCCGCTTCAGCATTTAGGTACCGCAATACCTCGTGCACTCCCTCGCTTTTAATCCATACGGTGGGGACGTTGTCACGTGTGGGCTGGTCCGCAAGGACGGCTGAGCTGAAATGGTCTTTCAGATCCGAAATGATGCCGGCAGGATTATCCATTATCGCTTCACCGGTTCAGGCCAAACTGTGTCCGGACTGGGCAAAACTGTCATTTTGCGCCGTTCCTCGCGCTTTATGTCTCGCATGGATGGCGGGGGCGCCTTGACGACGCACTGGGGTCCAGCCACCCAACTCAGCGGCCTCCTTTCCCCGGCAATCGCCTTCTGAAGCAGGTTCAATCCTTCCATGAAGGCGCCGGGGCTCGGCGGGCAGCCGGGGATGTAGACGTCTACCGGCAAAATCTTGTCAACACCCTGCACAACGCTGTATATGTCGTACATACCGCCCGAATTGGCACAAGATCCCATGGATATGACCCAGCGCGGTTCCATCATCTGCTCGTAGAGCCTTACAATCGTCGGCGCACACTTTATAAATGGGGTCCCTGCAATGACCATGAGGTCCGACTCGCGCGGCGTTCCCCGAATGACCTCGGCCCCAAAGCGCGCGATGTCGTATCGGCTTGTGAGGCTGGTGGCCATCTCGACGTAGCAGCACGACAGGCCGAAATTGAATGGCCAGATAGAATTCTTGCGCCCCCAGGCCACCAGGTCTTCCAGTTTGCTCAAAAGCACATGACGGCCCACAGCCTGCTCCAGGGAACAGCTTTCAGACTCGCGTGAAGACGCACTCTCTCCGGATAAAGACGAACCCTCCGGGCGGCTCAACCACCAGCGCATAGCTAGACCGCCTCCTTTCCTTGCCTAAGTGATATTTTTGACGGGATGCCCCTTGATATAGCTTTCCAACTGCTCAATAACTGATTCCTTGTGGTCGATGATGCCTTTGACGATATCTCCAATCGAAATAATGCCCAACACCCGGTCGTTTTCGACTACTGGCAGATGTCGCAAGCGCTTATCGGTGATCAGTTCCATGCACTCATCGAGATCCATGGCCGGCGTGACGGTGAGGATCTCAGTGGTCATGATCTCTTTGACCCTCGTTTCCTTTGACAACTTGTCCTTCAGTATAATCTTGCGGGCATAATCGCGCTCCGAGATTATGCCGGCCAATCGATCTCCGTCCAGGACCAGGAGCGCACCAACGTTTTTTTCCGCCATGAGTTTTAGCGCGTCGTAGACGGTATCGTCCGGGGATATCGAATAGACCGCCGTGCCCTTCTCTCTCAAAATATCGCGTATGTTCCTCACCAGCCGTTCCCCCATCTCGGAGTCAATCCGTCTAGCTTCCCGCCTCTCTGCGTTGTCTGGGCGTCCTCCAATCAAGTGCTCCCAAACGCCAGAGGTAAAACAGTGCTGCTGCAAGAATGCCGATGAAAACCACAATCTCTGCGTAGCCCTTCCAGCCCAGCTCACGAAATGCCACCGCATAGGCATAGATATAGGCAGCTTCCAGATCGAAGATAACGAAAAACATGGCCATGAGATAGAAACCGGCATGAAAGCGCAGACGTGCAGAGCCGGTGGAGACTAAACCGCATTCATACGGGTCGTCCGTGGCCCTTTCCCTGTGCCGCTGCCCCAGGAGCGCGGAGAGAATCAACATAAAGGCGACCAGGACAACCACAGCGGCGATGTAGACAGCCAACGGCCATAGAACAGGGGAAGAATCTGTAAGAGTACTCACGGAGCGTCCCTGTTTCTTCTGATAAAAAAAGAGAACGAAAATGACGACGGGACAATGTACGGACTAAAAGGATTACCCTTCAGTATCAGCCAGAGGCTGTACTGACGTTGCTGCCCGCAATAATAAGAAGCAGGAGCATGCTTTGCAAGTGGGCACATATGGTGGTGTGCTGATCGCCTGAATCATAGGTCCCGATAAATCCATAGGGTCGAAATACACGCAGTAGACGCCTGCGCGATTCAGGTTGAATCGAATTTAACCACGGATTCGGAGATCCTGGCAGGTGAACCTTCTAATAATTCAGGATCTCTTTCAGCACCCCGAGTAACACTGAAACCAAAGTGAGACAATGTGAAACTATGAGTGGACAAAAAAAGATCGGCTATACGCCAGCGGACGGGGAGAAATCGTCTATTAATTTTCTGAGGGAACCCACCATGATTGGCTTTATAAAGTAGCACGCAGCCCCCATTTGCATGGCCTTTTTGATGTCACTTTTCTCATTCGGGTACGCATTGGCTATTACGACGGTCTGGCGGGTCGTTTCCTTAATTGAGTCGAGGAGCAGAAAGTGGTCCTTCTGGAGCATAGATACATCAGCAAGAACAAAGCAGAAAGGCATTTCTGAAAGGAGGCTCCAAGCCTGCTGAGAATTATTTACCCAATAACAGTTGTAGCCTTCCCGGTGGTTTTCGAGCGCTCTGCTGAAAAGTTCGGCAGTGTCCCTTTCCGGGTCGAGTATGAGGATATTTTTTCGGCTCTTTTCAACCATTCTGAAAAACCTGAAGCTTGGCCATATTTCATTTAATTCCAACGTAAACAGCGCCGCAAGATTTGGTGTGGCGTCCCTCTACAGGTTTTTAGTACAAAGTTCATGCCAGAATTTTCAATTTCGGCAATGATCGGATAATTGATTAATCGTTTATGATTTCATTTCGAGCGGGCAAAATTACCTTGAAGGTGGTTCCCGACGAACCGGGGGCTTCTTCCCGGCTCAAACTGCGACATTCTATTCGACCCCCAAACTTAGTTATTATCCCGTAACTTACAGAAAGGCCCAACCCAGTGCCTTCACCGACCTTCTTAGTAGTAAAAAAGGGATCGAAGATCTTGCCCATGTATTCCTTTTTGATCCCGCACCCTGTATCCATGACGGCGGCTTCGACTTCCGTCCCGCCAGACCGTGGATAAGTTTCTATTCTGAGCAGTCCCTTTCCATTCATAGCCTGAACAGCGTTGTTTATCAAATTGAGAAAGACCTGCTGAAGGCCGGTCGGATCTCCTCGCACCAGCGGCACATCCGGGGAAAGAGCCAGTGTGAGTTCGATATTATTGATATCGAGAGTGTGTTTAACAACAGAGACGATGGATTCGATATTCGCGTTCAGGTCGCAGCATTCCTCCTGCTCCTCCCGCATCCTGGCGAAACTCAGCAGCCCTTCCACGATACTTTTGCAGTGCAGGCCGTGTCTTTCAATAGTTCTGAGGTCACTGTACTCCATTGAACCCGGGCCCATTTTCTCCAGAAGCAGGTCGCAAAAGCCGAGCATTATTCCGATAGGGTTGTTTATTTCGTGTGCGACACCGGCAGCCATGGTTCCAAGGGCGGCGAGCTTCTCGGTATTAATGAGTTGCTGTTCGATATCCTTTCTTTCAGAAATGTCCCTGGCGATTGCAAGCACATACTCTTCTCCCCCATCCCCTTTTACAGGGATATACTTAATATTGAACCAGAAACTTCCAGAGGGAAGCGCCAGACGAGTTTCGGTCTTTTGACCATTCCCTGAAGAAAGGGCGGTCCGAACGAATTTCAATTGCTCTGTCACCTGCTCTTTGGGAAGAAAGCGGTAGAGGCTCTGGCCTATGATCTCCTGGATATTGACTCCCAGAATGTGGGACATGTGCCGGTTTGCAGTTCGTATCAGCCCTTTTCCATCCGTGGTGAAGATGAGGTCTTCGGCGCTTTCCACCAGAGAACGGTAATTGCTTTCCGAGCTTTCGAGTTCGCTTGCGTACTTTCGGATATTTTCAGTCTTTACCTCAACTTCATGTTCCAGCATGCTGGACCATTTCCGTTCATGAAGCACAACGAACAAACTGCCCAGGCAAATTATAAATACAACCAGCGCTTGCAGGAAGAACTGTCTAATGTAAACCGAATTCACCAGGGATTCGACCTCTTGAGCCGGGGCGGCTACAGCAACCGACCAGAAATAATCCGGATAAGGTCCTTGAATGTGTACCGGCGAAAATGCGATCAGCTTTTCCATTGGTTTTACAATTTCCCGGTGCCATCCTGTGTAATATGAACCAGTTCCTTCCTTTCCCTTCATCATCTCTTGACTTTGAATTTCGTTGATTTTGGAAAATGAAATACCAGGATCTCTTTTGGACCTCGCGTCGAACGCTGTTTCGCCTATGAACGACTTCTCCGGGTGGTAGATGAACTTTCCATGTGCATCAATGACCCATGCATAACCGGTTTTGCCGGAACGGATGGAAGGCATTATTTCATGAAGTAAATGAGCAGCGTCAAAAGTTAGTCTGATGTACCCGGCAAATGCTCCGGATGGGAAAGGGTGCGCCGCGTTGGAAACGTCTTCGTAAGTTGGAGTTATCAAGTCCAAAACGAGGGTGCTCCTGTCTTTTCCTCCATCTTTTGCGTACACGGGCGTGCCGATTGTTTTTCCCCTGTTTGCAGGATCTGCGGCCCAGGACAGATACGCTGCCGGTTCCTGCTGCGCCGATCCCGGATGATGCATAACGATCCCCTGCTCGCTTGCTGCAAAAATTTGGCGCCCTTCTCTGTCTACTCGGCGAATGGTAGTAATGCCGCTCCGATTTAGAACCGGCAGCGTCGACAGCAACAGGGTTTCGTAGCTTTCGGAATCACAGTACTGAATTGCGGAAAGAGAGTTCAGGAGCAATAAATCGTTTATGGAATCGTTTATATGTGCTTCTATTCTCTGAGCAGCGAGTTTGGCGAGCACCAGTTGTTGTTCGTTAAACTGATCTCTCAGGGTTTGTTTCATGTACCTGGCGGTGGATGTGGCCAGCCATGAAGCCCCCACAACCAAGAGGAGGGTAGCGATACCAAGTATTTTCAATACCTTGGAATATTTGGGCCGTAATCTTGCATCCATCTGTCCTGTCCGCGCATAAGTTATATTCCGAAAAGTTACCTTTTCATTTGCAAACTGGAACTTTTTAATGACATTTTATTTGACTCTGCGTCAACAGTGGAGTGAAAATTCGGCCGGTGGAAATGGGTATGTTCGGGTGGAATATGGCAGATCAAATGTTTGAATGCAATCAATTGTAAAAAGGCTTTGAAATGTCCTCAATTTTAGCTTTGGATGACGAACAGGACATGTTGGCTCTTCTGAGCAGAATCATATCCGAGAAAAGTTCCCATGAGCTGACCACTCTGAGCAATCCCCTGGAACTGACTCAAATCTTGCAGCAGACAACCTTCGATGTCGTGCTGACCGATCTCAAGATGCCGAGCAAGGACGGCATCCAGGTACTCGAGGAGGTCAAACAGAAAAGCCCACAAACAGCGGTGATCATAATGACGGGCTTTGGCACGATCGAGTCGGCACTCGAGGCCACCCGGAAAGGGGCTTTCGATTATATCACAAAGCCTTTCCGCAAGGAGAGAGTCCTTCGCATTATAGAGCAGGCCCTTAATTGGCAACGCCTCCAACAAGAAAATATTTATCTTCGCCAAAAGCTCGGAGAAAAATCCAATTCACTCGCCATGGTCGGTTCGACCCCGGTAATGAGGGCGCTAAACGATCAGATACGGAAAGTGGCAAAAACCTCCGCCACGGTACTCATCTCCGGCGACAGCGGAACCGGAAAAGAACTCGTTGCACGCGCTCTTCATTCTCAGAGCCTGAGAGCCGGGCAGCAGTTCATTCCTATTGACTGCAGCACTATTCCCGAGACCATCATAGAAAGTGAACTCTTCGGCCACACTAAAGGATCCTTCACCGGTGCGATCCGGAACAAGAAAGGAATGATCGAGGAGGCAAACCACGGGACCCTTTTTCTTGACGAGATCGGGGATCTCAACCCGGCGATGCAGGTAAAGCTGCTTCGTCTTCTTCAGGAAGGTGAATACAAGGCTGTAGGATCGAATGCTATCTCAAAGGTGGACATCCGGTTCATCGCGGCGACTAATCAGAATCTGATGGAAAAAATCAGAAAAAGTGAATTCAGGGAGGACCTCTACTATCGCCTCAACGTCATCAATATTCACCTCCCTGCCCTTTCGGAAAGGAGAGACGATATCCCGCTCCTCGCGAACCATTTTCTTGAAAAGTACAACGATCTGCACGACAAGAAGGTCATGCGGATCTCGGATGAACTTATGCGGCACCTGCTAAGGCGGGATTGGCCGGGAAACATTCGCGAACTGGAGAATGCAATAGAAAGAGGTGTAATAATGGCTATGGGAGACAGCCTGGAATTAGCCGACATCCTGGCGTCCGGCCCGTCCTCCCAATTTTCCGGGCCGCATGAATTCGGCGAATACTCAGACCTTTTTTCCATGCCCTTCAAGGAAGCCAAGGACAAACTGATCGATCAGTTTCACGCCGAATACATATCCAAGGTATTGAGCCGCAACTCAGGCAATGTATCCAAGGCAGCTATTGAGTCCGGTCTCAAACGTCAGTACCTGCACAGGCTGATGCGGGAGACCAAACTGGAGCGGAAATCCTTCAAAAAAAATCATCCCTACTGAGAATCAGTCAACGTGACAGCGAGCAGAACAGTCTCAGTCTTTTCTATTTCGCTTTTTGCCGCTCTCCGGCTACACAGTAGATCCCTTTTCCCTCAACTCCCGGTTTGAAGCAAAGATTATCCGACAGGCAGTCCGCTTTGCGAAGATCTCCGGCCTTCCAGCGATTGATCAGATCCGGCTCCCTGATAAAAGGACGACTCATCGAGATATAGTCGGCAATCCCTCCTTCAACCAACCGCTCAGCCACCGGGAATGACCTGATGCCGCCCACCAGCATTAACGGGACATGGACTGCTTTCCTGAATGCGCGAAGCTCTTCCGAAAAATAGGCTTCTTTCTCCTCAGCATCGATTCCGAAGCGGCTGGGAGTGAGTTTTCCGCTAATCACAAGCCCACCGCTCACCTCTATGGAATCAATACCTGCACGGGCCAGCATGTCCGCGACTTGAACGGAGTCTTCCAGACTCAATCCATCCTCGATGAAATCCCGGCAGTTAATTTTAACCAGTATAGGATAGTCTTTGCCCACTATGTCTCTGACGGCACGGTACACTTCAAGATGAATTCGGGCGCGATTGCTTATGCTCCCGCCGTATTCGTCCCGGCGTCTGTTGAAAGCAGGGGAAAGAAACTGGTTGAGCAAATAGCCGTGGGCGGAATGGATCTGCACTCCATCAAAGCCGGCTTTTTTGGCTCTTCCAGCCGCATCTGCAAAGGCGGCAACCATCTCTTGAATATCTCCGCCGGTCATTTCGACGCTTCGAGATTTAGTCTGCTCTCCAGGTTCCGAGACAGCGAACGGCGGTTGTTTATCCGGCTTCGCCAAAGCAAATTGTCCGGCATGAGCTATCTGCATAACTATCTTGCCACCCCGATCATGGACGGAGTCGGTCATCCTGCGTAGACCGGGAATGAGATCGTCCTTATAGACGCCAAGCTGCCACGGGCCTGCCTGACCATCGGGCCGCACATAGGCATGGCTGGTTATGATCAATCCCACGCCGCCACTGGCGAGATCGTTCATCGCCTCTATCAACTTGTCTGTTACGCTCCCATCGTCGCCGGCCATACCTTCCCAGGTTGCAGACCTGACAAACCGGTTGGACAACTGCATGCCATTAATACTGGTGCTTTCGAATAGTTTATTCATTTGGTTTCCCCTAAAGGCACAGTAAATTGTCTTGAACAAAGCCGTTGAGTATTCCGACCTCCGTCAAGGCCGCAAATGCCGCCTCGTATTCTTCCTCGGTAGTCTTCCTGTCCAGCGGCGGAGTGGTGGGCCCTCTATGAGCCGGGAAGTACTGGTTCATAAGACTTACCCAAACTTGCGACCCTATTTGCCGGGCAAGGAATGCGAAGCACTCGTCTGAGCCCGAGAGGTTTTCAGGCAATACCAGGTGGCGCACTATCATGCCCCTGAATGCAGTGCCGTTCGCGTCGGTTTGGAACGGCCCGGTCTGCCTCCACATTTCTACCAGGGCCTCCCGGTTTCGGTTTACGTAATCTGAGGCCCCGGAATATTTCTTCGCTGTTTCGGGATCGGAGTACTTAATATCGGGCAGGTAAACGTCTATGATTCCATCCAGCAGTCTGAGGGTCTCAACCGATTCATAGCCGCTCGAGTTATAGACGAGCGGGATTCGAAGACCCCGGCGCGCAGCCGGGATAAGTGCGCCAACTACGGCGGCCATCTGATGAGTCGAGGTGACCAGGTTTATATTGTGAGCCCCCTTTTTTTGAAGTTCGAGCATACCTGAGGCCAGTTCCTCCACGTTCGTTTCACGGCCGACACCCAACTGGCTGATCGGGTAATTCTGACAAAAGATGCAATTCAGAGTGCAGCCTGAGAAAAATATCGTGCCTGAGCCTCTGGTCCCGGAGATGGGAGGCTCTTCCCACGGATGCAGATTTATCGAGGCTACCCGCGGCAGGTCCCCGATACCGCAATGCCCCGTTTTGCCGCTTTTTCGGTCAACGCCGCAGGCACGAGGGCAAAGGTCGCATTTTTCGAGCCTTGCGTCCAGGGCTTCGGCCCTTCGTGAAAGCTCGCCTGTCTCCAGTAACCCCAAATACGAAGGACTGAAGTCACATTCTTTCCTGATTCCATCCTCGTTTTTCGTCTTGCTTCTTCCTTCTTCAGATTCCCGGCGTCCGTATTCCATCATCCGACTTCAGTTCCTCGGTCTTCCACTCATACCCATCCCAGATACCCATGATCCTGCCGGAGTTTGAAACGTCATAACCTCCCATGGAGGTTACCATTCGACGAAATGAGCCGGAGACAATGATATCGAGCAGCGTCTGCATTTTCAAGTCCGGCCAGGTGCTTTCGGCTATCACGAGGTCATAGCGTTCACGGCCGATCGGAATGAAATCCAGGTCCAGCGCTTTAGCCGAAGCGTATATCGCCATTCCGGCATGCGCCCGGCCGCTCAAAACACTTACCGCAACGCTCATATGCGTAAATTCTTCCTGGTCATAGCCGTTTATCTCCTCCGCGAGAAGGCCGCGCTGCTGTAAACAGTAGTCGAGGAGCACGCGCGTTCCTGAACCGGCCTGCCGGTTTACAAAGATTATGTCCGGCCGGAGGAGATCTTCCAAACCATTTATTTTTTTTGGGTTGTCCTTGCCCACTATCAATCCCTGGTCACGCATTGCAAGCTGGACAAGCCGAACCGGGGTCCCTTTAAGATAGCGTTCCACATAAGAATAGTTGTAATCCCCTGTCTGTGTATCCAAAAGATGCGAGCCGGCAAAATGGGCCTGTTTTCGCCTGAGGGCCATTAATCCCCCGAGGCTCCCAACGTTGCTCGATGAAAGGTGAATCCTACTGTCCCGGCCCTTGAGTTCATTAGCCATGAGGTCAATTGTGTTATCGTGGCTCCCGATCATGATGAGTGTATGATCCAGCCTCTCCTTAGGCTGAAGCAGCCTCACCTCAACTTCCGCCCCCTCATCCAGGCCTTCCTGTTCCTGGGGGATCTGCAGAATGCCGTCTGCCCGGGTAAGTGAAGTGATTATGCCCGCCCCTCTTTGGATTGGCATTGCGACCAGTCTTTCATCGACCCTGCCGAGGATCACTCGCGCAAATTCTTCCAGGCCCAGTTTCGATGGCAGCTTCCTGCCAAGGATGGCCGTAACCGTGGGGAAAGCAGGGCTTTCGATTCCACGAAGAGAGTAAAGCAGCGGTCTTACGAATTGTTCGAAGGCCATTATTGCAGAAACGGTATAACCAGGAATCCCTACTACGGGTTTTCCGCTCACGATGCCAAGGATAACCGGTTTTCCCGGCATCATGGCAACCCCATGAATCAGCACTTCCCCTAATTCCTCGATAACCGCAGCAGTGTAATCTTCAGAACCGGCGGAAGAACCTGCGATCAACAAGATTACGTCAGCCGCAGACTCGACCCCTTCCCTCAATGCCCCCTTTAAAGTATCATATTCGTCAGGCAGCACCTCATGCAGGATCGCTTTAGCGCCACATTCCTCGACCATGCCGGCGAGAACGGCGCCGTTGAATTCGACGATTTGACCTGGCCTGGCTTCAGCCGCTCTGACGGCCGAAATGATTTCGCTGCCGGTGGGCTGAATCAATACCTGCGGTCTGGCAAAAACGCTTACAGTCAAAACCCCCGCCGCCAGGAGGGACCCTACGTCAGCCGGGCGCAAAAGATGCTGTTGCGGCAAAAGCAGCTCACCTGCCACGACATCTTCACCAACTTTTCGCACGTGCTGCCACGGGAATACCGCCGATCTTATCTCTATCTCCGAGTCCGAGACGCTCTCGACATGTTCGATCATGATAACAGCGTCGACGCCATCGGGAAGCGGGTCGCCGGTGTTCACCGGATAAACGCTTTCCCCGACTCTCAGGCGGACGGGAGCAGATTCGCTCGCACTAAACGTATCGCAGGCGCGCACCGCATAGCCGTCCATGGCAGCTCCATGATAGTGCGGTACGGACACCGTCGAGACAATTGGCCGTGAAGTTACGCTGCCAAGGCTCGAAGCCGCCTGGATACGTTCCTCGGCCGTACGCAGCGTTCCGGTCCGATCCTTCCAGATTTCCCCGGCCTCGTGGATGGTTTTCATTTTGAGATAGATATTTCGCTTCGGCTTTTTCACAATTGGTCTGTTCCACTCAGGGCCTTTTGAATCCGAACCGGTTGAAAAACTCGATTCGAAATCGACCTGAGCTTGTCAGGTTCACTTCGGCAATATAAACCTGTTCGAGTTCGTCGAGTTCTGCCAGGACCCAGTTTTCGATGGTGTCCAGCCCCTTCGCCCATCGATTGAAATCATCTCTGTCCAGCATTTTAGGCGGCTGGAGAATGAAACTGCCTCCGCCGTACTGGTGAACGCGTTTTTCACCGAACACCGCGTTAAAATCGGCGGTGTTGATACCGACAACCGGGACGAAATTATCGAATGCCCTGACCAATGCCCCCGTTTTCCAGTGGCCGCGCAGAATTGGAAAGATGCCTGGATTGAAGATAATGTCGACGCCCTGCGAAGAGAGCTGCCGCCCTGCTTCCGGCTGTCCCCAGAAGTCGATACAAACCGGTATCCCGATTTTTCCAAAGTCGGTTTCGAAGGCCCGAAACACTCCATCGCCCGGAGAGATTCCAACCCTGTCGCGCTCCAGCGCCCCGACACAGAACTTGCGTTGTCTGCCCGCCACACGTCCGGCCCGATTGTAAAGAGTCGCAGTATTGTAGCGCTTCCCACCTTCTTCTTCGATTATGCCCGCTATGACATAACTGTTGAATTTGCGCGCCGCAGAACCCATCTCCCGATCGCCCAGAAAGGGAAAATACTCCGGGAAACAGATTACATCGAGTTCCTCACCACGACATCTCTCCATTAACTGAAGCGCGTGACCGATATTGCGTGGGTCCTCGACGGAAGGATACGGCTTGGGTTGAACGATCGCTATTCGTATGTTGTCTTTCATGGAAATCCCTTTGTTTCGAGACGCAGGCTGCAGGCATAATAAACCCCGCCGCGGCGGGGCCACACTGTTACGGATACGCAGAAATCTTCAATATAATCGTGCGCTAGGCGCTCAGCATCTTTTCCGCCATCTCCGCTATCTGTGCTGCTATTGCCAAAGAGGAAGTGGCGGCCGGAGACGGTGCGTTAAGCACATGAATAACATTCTGCGTCTGCTGGATAACGAAATCGTCAAGAAGTTTTCCGTCGCGGCTCAAAGCCTGGGCTCGGACCCCGGCTCCCCCAGGTTCGAGGTCATTCATGGAAATAGCGGGCACCAATTTCCGAAGCGCATTGGCGAAGAGGGATTTGGAGAAGGAGCGCATCATTTCGCCTATCCCGGTTTTCCAATATCTCGAGACGAGGCGCCAAAAACCACCGTAGCGAAGGGTTTCGAACAATTCCAGGGGAGATATCCGTATTCTGCTGTATCCCTCGCGGGCAAACGCAAGGACCGCGTTCGGGCCGGCCTCGACTTGCCCGTCGATCATTCGTGTAAAATGCACCCCAAGGAAAGGAAATTGCGGGTCTGGGACCGGATAAATAAGGTTTCTGACAAGATATGCGGCCCTTGGTTTTATCCGGTAGTATTCTCCCCGGAAGGGAACGATCAAGCAGGGAGGAACCATGCCGGATAACCGTGCAATACGGTCTGAATAAAGGCCGGCGCAATTTATGAAAATCCTGCTCGAAAATTGGCCGCCCTTGGTTTCTATACGCACTGTTCTCGAGTCGATCTCTTTTACTTTTTTTACTTTTGCTCCGAGGAAAAGCTTCCCACCCCTTTTTTCAAAGACCTCTGCATAAGCTTTGGCAACCTGAGCGAAGTCCACAATCCCGGCGCCCGGAACCAGCATTCCCCGGATGCACTTCGCATACGGCTCGAATTCTTTTACTTCCTCGGGGCTCAGCAACTGCAATCCGGCGATTCCGTTTTCGGAACCTCGACGGAAAAGTTCGGCAAGTGCCGGAAGCTGATCGTCACTCGTCGCTATGACCACCTTACCGCAAATCTCATGCTTTACATCGTGTTCGAGGCAAAACCGAATGAGTTCATTACGTCCCGAGGTGCACATACCGGCCCGCAGCGAGCCCGGCCTGTAGTACAGCCCCGTATGAATGACACCGCTGTTGTGCCCGGTCTGGTGAGCGGCAATCGTATTCTCTTTGTCCAAAATCGCCACGCTCGAACCCGGAAACTTCTCCAGCAGCTTCATTCCCGTGGCGAGTCCGACAATTCCCGCCCCTGCAATTGCAATATCAAATGAGCTGTTCATTGAAAGCAAGTATACCAGATTCCGTATCGAAGATCGACACCGGTTGGCCGAATTCGGATAAGCAACCATGAAAAACATCACATCATTATCCGAACATTCATGGCGAGACGAAACAGCTGTTTTTTTGACGTATTCGCGGATTTTAGCACCGCTTTTTCCGAACTCAAACCCAACAGTTCAATATGTTTTGGAACTGCTCAGTATTTTTCGAGGCTTTGGTTTCAACGGAAAGGACGCTAAGGACGGCCAGACTCCAGGAAAGCCAACGTGGGCTTCGGGTCACAGAAGAACCATTACTCGAAAATCAGCCAGTTCGGCGATACTGGAACCATTTACCAGGGCAAAACCCTTTGGGGCCCCTGCTTCACATCCGCCGAGGTCCCCACTACCGAGTCTACGAGGCTTGACTCAAAGTGATATGGTCAAGGTTCGATGAAAGCAGGGCGTCCACCTACACGCCTTCAAAAGAGCGCGCTGATTGCCTTGGATCGGGGTGGCCCAGACATCTTGATCTCTGATGAGATAAATAAGTGGGATTTCCGGGAAGCACAGCCCCTTGTGTCAGACCGCCGTCGTTCCGCCATCAACCATGTAAAACGCCCCACTGCAGAAACTGCTCTCATCGCTGGCCAAGAACAACATGAGCTTGGCGACGTCTTCCGTGGTCGCATACCGTTTCATAGGGATTTTTGATGCAATATCGTCATGGACCCCTTGGCGGTCGAGTTGAGTTCCCGCAAGGGCAAGCGAGAGCGGAACGTAACCTTCTTCGACAGAACGCATCATTTGGCTTTCAACACATCCAGGATTGATGCAATTCACGCGTATGTTGTAAGCTCCATATTCGACGGCCGCCGTGCGCATCAGTCCTATGAGAGCGTGTTTACTTGTTACGTAGGCGCACATGGCCGGCGACCCTTTAAGGCCTGCCATGGAGGAAGTCAGAATACAGCTTCCTCCTCCTCGCGCTATCATCGCCGGAATCACGTATTTCAAGCCAAGGAATACCCCCACTATATTCAGATCAATCACTTTTTGAAAAACGTCGACAGGGTACTCGTGGATGGGTGATACAGCACCATCAATCCCGGCATTGCCGAGAAAGATATCGATCCCACCATGACGGTCGACGGCTGTTTGGACATATGCCTGGACTTGATCGGCTTTGGTAACATCGGCCACATAATAGCTCACAGCGTCGCTTCCGATCTCTTTGATGACTTTTTGGCACGCCTCTTCTTTGATGTCTACGAGCAAAACGGTCGCCCCCTCCTTGGCAAAAAGCTTTGCCGACTCGGCGCCGATATCCCCACCTCCACCCGTTATGACTGCTATTTTTCCTGCAAGTCTTTGCATATGACCCCTCCTTGTTATTCGGTTAGAAATCGTCAGAAATCTTGCCGGTGCGAGCCTTTTCGATGGTTTCGTCGAGACTGGGTCCCAGGTCCACCCCCAGTTCCTTGACCCTTTTTTTGGCCCAAAGGCCAACGTTGCGTTCATCCTTGTAAAAAGAATCGTCTTGGCGCTTTCGGGTGTCGAATTCAGCAAGACGCTGTGATTCGGATTTGTGAATCACCACCCGTGAAATCATCCGATCGAGACGATTCCCCCCGCAGGAGCGGCACGTCGCATCTTTTTCTTCTCTCGGTTTGAGGATAAGAACAGATGTAACGTCTCCGCATGACTCACATAGATACTCGTAGATTGGCATACGGTTTCTCTCTCCACTAAGTTTATTGTTTCTCTTTGACCTTATTGATCTTTGCTGTTAATTTGGGGAGAAAATCCGGAATATCGGCGACCACTGCTGAATCGGCGATCTGAAAAAAAGGGTTTGCCGGCTCGTGTAAATGCCGACAATAAAAGGCTCCCCTTTATTGTCGGCGATGCCTTCCGCAGTCGGCACAGGAATAAGAATCGAGAATGCGCTTCCGTGCCAGTTTTGCTAAGATGAAATCACGCAAGAAGTAGACGACCGAAACCGCTGTTGCCGACACCTCCCTGATACTTATGTATTTCGCAAGCTTTGCGGATTACTCCCCTTATTAATCTGTTTCCAGACCTTTTGCTCCGGGCCGAATCCAACTGACAGGTCTGAATTGCCTGGGGACAATACCTTCCTGTTTGAACTTTGGATATCCCAGCACTAAGACCGCCTGTATCCGCCATGGCTCTTCGAGCCCAAGGCTTTTCTTGATCTCGGGGACCAACTCGGCGCAGGCTCCGAAACCGGTCCAGCACGCCCCGAGCCCCAGCGCCTGAGCAGCCAGGTTCATGTTCTGCCCACAGATTCCTGCGTGGAGCTGGGGGCTCAAGAGCCGGTCATTGCTGGCCAGGAAAATCACGGCAGGCGCCCCTAAAAAGATCGGCAGCTCTTTATCGATCACGGAAGCCATTCCACCCTGGACCCGTGGCTCGAAGGTTCCAAGCGGTGTCGGCTGACCCATCGAAGCAACCAGGGACATAACCATGGTGTCGTTATGGTACATAGTGTTCATCACGTTCATCAGGCCGTATATACCTTCTTCCATCTTGCCGATGACATCCCTGTCCGTTACTACCAGGAACTTCCAGGGCTGCTGGTTTCCGGCGCTCGGAGCGAACCGGCCGGCCTCAAGCACTCGCCGAATGAGCGGCTCAGGGACGGGGTCCGGTTTGAAATTGCGAACGCTTCTCCGCTCCATGATGGTTTTTTCCACTGTAGTCCACTCAGTGGACTTTCCTTCCGCGTTTTGAGGCGGGAGAGGCATCTTGAGTTCGGGGAACCCCACATCGAAGAAAACACCTTCGTCAACGTGAAAAGGTTCAACAATGGAGATTGCATCTGCCGGACATGCCACCATGCAGTTAAAGCAGGAAAAGCAGTGGCTCCCTTCTTTCATCCTGGGGATTTTGTTCCCGTCCGCTTCCCAACACTTGAAAGGACAGTTCAGCGAACAAAGCCCGCAAGACGTGCACTTTTCAGGATCGGCTTTCATCAAGCCCATGTGTGTGCCGGTGGGACGCAGAATGGGCATGAATTCCTCAAAGGTAGGACCCGCCGGTTGGCCTTCGGCTGCCTGAGCCACCGGGGCCGTGCCCAGCTTGACATCCAGGATCAGCCGGCCTTTTCCCAACCTTTCCGCACCATCAATGGCCAAAGTCTCATTGGTGCCGTCTTCAATCATAGCTGCCCGGGCGTCCCGGAAGAGCTTCTCTATGTGATATTCCTTCGACAGTCCGTAGCCGCCAAAAATCTGAACCCCTTCGCTGGCTGCCCTGAAGGCCGTCTCGGTGGAGAGGACCTTGGTGGCCATTGCGTAATGAACGGCCAAAGGCTGTCCCTTCAGAAAAAGATCTGTATTGTAGATGGCAACTCTGCGGGCGAGGGACCGTGCCGCTTCGATAGACGCCCACATGTCGAAGAGTTTCAGTCTTATGTTTTGATGTTCATATATTATTTTGCCCCCCTGCACTCTCGACTTGGCGTAGGCCAGGGATTCCTCGAGGGCGGCCTGGGCGAGGCCAATGAAACACAAGCCCATCCAGCCGTTGCAGATAGCCAGTTCCATGTTTGAAAACATTTGAAAAGTGGCAGGATCGGCAGCAATCATGCATTTTTTGGGAATCCTGACATTGTCGAAATAAATCTCGCCCTGGTTCAAGGCCCTTTGACCGAGCTTGTTTAGGGGTTTTCCACGGGAAATGCCCGGCAGGTTGAGAGGCAGGACAGCGACCCCTCCACCATCGTTGCCTCGGGAAGGATCCAGAGAAAGCCAGAGGACCGCATACTTGGCAATGGTACCGTTGCTTACCCAAGCCGACTTCTGGCCGTTGATCACATAGTAGTCTCCATCCTTGGCGGCCCGGACCTCACTGGCCATTTCCGGGACGGCGCCGTATTCCCCGCCGAAACGCAGCGAGTCCGATCCATGATTTGGTTCCGTGATGGCCCAGCACCCGGTCATTGTGCCTTTATCTTCCATGAATTGCCTGGCCAGGTCCTGCATCTCGGGGTCCGGAGACATGGTGGCCCAGAAATAGGGCTGGGTGTGGCATCCGAAACTGACGGCAAGATCGCTGGCCGCCCACCCCATCACTTCCGTGACCAATGCATAAGTCAGTGGGTCGGCCTCCATTCCACCTA
>Ga0326728_10006539_pt1 | contig 31231 bp, 34 predicted proteins | sample MB3enrmetagenome_FD_207602 | JGI IMG/M metagenome (GOLD analysis project Ga0326728, IMG submission 207602) | Lab enriched peat soil microbial communities from McLean, Ithaca, NY, United States - MB31MN | ecosystem: Environmental > Terrestrial > Soil > Wetlands > Peat | place: USA: New York...
GACCTGGATTGCAGCCTGGCCCAGATGGCCCTTGCCTGGTGTCTGAAGAACCCTAACGTGAGCACGGTCATCACCGGAGCATCCAAGCCGGAACAGGTGACCGAGAACATGAAGGCACTGGAAGTCGTGCCGAAGCTTGACTCGGCGGCCATGGACAGGATTGAGACCGTCCTCGGCAACAGGCCGGAAACTGACGAATGGTAGAAACCAGGTCTGCGGGTCCCGGTATCCAGGGAGAGGGGTTTCTCAGAGTTTCCAGTCTGGAAACCATGACGAGACCTCGCGTTCTCTGGCAGTAGGGGCCTATTCCGGCACAAAAATCAGGAATACTCTCATTCTTCGAGGCATTTCCTGCAGACGCAACCCCTGGTCTGCTTCTCTAGCTCCGCAAGGACCCTGTCATCGACCTTCACCGAGGCGCACCAGCAATCGGCCGTGCCAGAGCATTCGAAGGATGCCCCACACTTGGCGCAGATCAAGGTTCTCGGCACGGCCACTGGAGCCGACGCTGCTTCAAAAAGATGCGGCCCAAGGGCTGGCGGCTACCCTTGGGCCTGCCGGCTACCTGGTGATGTACTACTTCCTTCGCTTGGTGCTGCGACGCGGCGCTTTCGCTTCGAATAGCGCGATCAAGTTCCCCTCCGGGTCTGCCCCTATGAACGCTAGGCCCATGTCGGGGACTTCCCTCTTGCCGACCAGTTCCCTGCCGCCGGCGTTCTTGAAGGCCTCGATGTGCTGGTCAATCTTCTTTACGCCGATGTAGTTCCTCGGCAGCTCATCCGGCTGCGTCTTCCTGTACATCCCTCCGGGCACGCTCTTTCCCCTCGGCCCCGTGGAGATCATCCAGTAATCCATCTCTGCCATCGGCGCCTTCTCGAACTTCCATCCGAAGACGTCGGAGTAGAACTTCGACAGCGTCTCGGGGTCCTTGGCGGGAATCTCAAAGTGGACTATGGTCTTGGTAACCATTTCACTGGATGATTCTCTGGAACGTATTTAACGGCCCGCGACCTACTTTGGTCATCAAGCTAGGACCGGAGGTCTCGGGCCCTCCGCGCCGTCGTCCTAGAGGTAGGGCTTGAACTTGCTCTCGATCTGGGGCTTGGGCAGCGCTCCGATCATGCCGTCCACGGCCTGGCCGTTCTTGAAGACGATCATGGTCGGGATGCTCTGGATGCCGAATGTCTGGGAGACCGCCGGGTTGTCGTCGACGTTGACCTTCCCGAACGTCACCTTTCCTGCGTACTCCTGGGCGAGCTGCTCAACGATCGGGGCGACCATCCTGCAGGGTCCGCACCAGGGCGCCCAGAAATCGACAACCATGAGCGGGTGCTTGGAGACCTCCGACACGAAGGTCGCATCGGTAAGCACCACCGGCTCCCCGGCCGTTCCCGTCGGGAGCTGGTTCTGCTTCATCATCTCTTCCATCTTCTTCTTGTTGATACTCTCAATCTCGTCGTCCTGTGTCAATGCAATTCTCTCCCCCCTTGCCCGCGGGAGGTGCTTAAGTATCTTGCGCTATTGCCAATATCATGCAATACTTAAATCTAAAGCTCGTTCTGCCAGCGGCGGCATGGACAGCATCCAGTACCTCACCAGGAGGGGGGCCACGTGCACCGACCTTCTGAGCTGCCTCTACGGCCTGAAGCCCATGGAACTGCAGGTCTTCTATGAGCTGGTCCGCCGGGGAAGCGCCTCGGTGGACGAGGTGTCGTCGGAGGTGGGGCGCGACAGGACCACCGTGCATCGGAGCCTGTCCAAGCTGGTCACCGCGGGCCTCGCCTACAGGCGGTCCGCCAGTCTCAAGGACGGGGGATACAGGTACGTCTATGCCGCCGTCGAGGCGTCCAGGGTCAAGGAGCAGGCCGAGGAGCGGGTGAAGGAGATCACCGCGAGCCTCCAGTCGCTCGTGGACAACTTCGAGAAGGACATGAGCGCGCGCCTCGGGGCCCGGACGCGGGCTATCGTCGAGGACTGACGACTCTCCCCGACAAATCACGGGACCACGTGGTGCTCGACCGGCGCCGTGTGGCCCATCCTCCGCAGTTCCGGGACTCCCATGAAGGCCAGCGAGGAGACCAGAAACCCCATCGCTGCTATGCCGAAGGTCCAGGAAAGCCCGATTGAGGCTATGGCGAGGCCCCCTATGATCTGGCCCACCGGAAGCACTGCGAAGCTTCCGAGCGTGTCTATGCCGAAGTAGCGCCCCTGCATCTCGTTGGGTACTATGATCTGCACTATCGACAGCCAGGTCGTGACGGCGAAGCCGAGGAAGAACCCGAAGAGGAAGATGGCCAGGAAGGCCACGGTGGCGACCGGCACTAGGACGAGGGTCAGCAGGGAGGCTCCTCCAGCGACGCCCGACAGGCTCCATGCCAGGCCGGCCCGCCTTACGGCCCCTATCCTCCCGACCAGGAGCGAGCCGGGTGCCGCCCCGAGGGAGAAGAGACCAAGGAAGATCCCGTAGGTGACCGCGTTCCCGTGCAGCACCTCGGAGGTGTAGAATGGCGCGAAGGGCAGGATCATGGCGTAGAAGAGGTTGATCACTCCCGCCGAGGCAGTCAGCATGAGAAGCCCCCTGTATCCCATTAGGTAGTGCAGCCCCTCGCGGGTGTCATCCAGGAATCCTGGTCTTCGCTGGCCAGCGGTTTCCTCCTGGGCCGGCCTGCGGACCGTGACGGTCGCTATGAGCAGCCCGGAGACGAGGAAGGTGATCGAGTTGAGGCCGATGGCCAGTACGGCGCCGACAATGACCACCAGGGCTCCTCCCAGCGCGTTCGAGAAGGCTCCCGCCAGGGACGCGGTGAGCTGGACCAGACCGTTGGCGTCGGCGAGCTGTTCCTTCCGCAGGATCGACGGGATCATGGCGCGCTCGGCCGGCTGGAAGATTGCGGTGAAAGCTCCCAGGATGAGGCTCGCCGCAAGCACGAGAAGGTAGTTGAACCCGAGGAACAGGAAGGTTATCGTCACCAGGGCCAGAGAGACGGCGCGGACCCCGTCGCAGATGATCATGAGCATCCGCCTGTCCTGCCGGTCCGCCAGGGTGCCACCGAATATGCTGAGGCTAATCAGGCCGACCGTGAACGCCACGCCGACGAAGGCGAGTTCGACCGAGGAGTGCGTCTTGCTGAAGACGAGGTAGTTCATGGCGACCTGTCCGATGGAGAACCCGCTGACCGATGCAGCGCCTGCGAAGAAGACGCGCGCAAAGCTTCTGTTCCGTAGGACGTTGCCCGAGCTCACGTTCGATGCTAGGCCAACCCGAGCCCGTGCGGCGTTATCAAGGCTGCGCTCCTGCAGGTCTTGTTGACTGGAGTCGCCGAATGGTCGGTGCTGGCCGACCACGCCCTGCCGAGGAGCGGCGCCCTGTCCCGCGAAGACGCTAGACGCCGACGGTGACCTGGCGGGAGAGTCTCCAGTTTCGCTTGGCCAGGAAGATTCCGACCAACGCGAGGACGGCTCCGAGCGGAATCAGCGCTGTCGGAAGCCAGTTGAGTATGGTCGCCCTGTATCCCAGCTGGACGTCTGCCTGAACGCCCTTCGCCCCGTTCGGGTTCATGATGACCAGGGCGTAGTCACCCGGGCTCCAGGTCATCGTGTTGGGGGATGCGTTGCCGTTCCAGAACACTTGAGTCGAGCCCGTGGAATTGGTCGCCTGTAGCCAGAACGTCTGTTGCCAGGGGCTCCCCGGTGCGTTCTGGCCGTAGACCGCCGTATGGTTGATGTCAAGCTGGGCGACATAGATGTCGGTGTTGAAGTCGTAGTGGGTGGGCGTCTCAAACATGATGCCACTGTTGTCCTCGTAGCTGATCAGGTCGTCCACCTTCGTGTATCCCACGAAGAGTGTCTGGGACTGGTTCACGCCGGTGACCACCCATTCGGTCTGCGACCCCGGATTCATCCAGCTGAAGTACCAGGGAACATCCTGAGAGAAATCTGTCTCGAGCACGAAGGCGTAGGTAGAGCTCCTGACCTGGTACGTGTTGCTGAGGACAAAGCCCCCTCCTTCCGTCTTCTGATTGAGGTAGGCAAAGACGCCCCCTCCTATCAGGAAGCTCACCCCTATCAGCGCGAGGACCGCTCCCACTATGATGAGGGAGAAATGGCCCTTTCCTCCACCACCCTTCCTAGCGTTGGTGTTTTCGACGTTCATTGAGACCCGCTCCCGCTGCGCCTGGCCATGGACTCATCGTGTTCCAGAGAATCTTCACGCGTTTCTTCAAACTCGTCGAGCCTTTCGCTTTCGCCTATGGTCCGATGCGAAAGTGGGGCGAAACCTTCGAAGCTGGTTTTCATTCCCCTGCGAATGTGTCGGGCGTTCAGGGAATTATTAAGACAGCCGTGACAATTCTCATTCTTGGGAATGCCCTGGCGCAGCCGATTGGCCGCAGCTAGGCCCTGAGCCTCGTGTAGCCCGCGCAGAGCATCCCGAAGTAGGTGGGAACCTCGTAGGAGTAGAGCTTTCCCTCCATCTTGACTACTTTCAGGAGGCCGGCGAGCATCGCCATCTGCCACAGGCTGTCCGGCTTCGCCCCCTCGACCATCTCCGGGTCGAAGCTCAGGATGTCCGAGAGCCGGCCCCGCTCGATGGCATCGACGACCATCCTGTCGTACCGGTCTGCCATGGGCGAGAACCCGTAGGGGCCCTTCCCGTCGTGGGCATGGGCCTGGTCGGCGCTTGCCACGAAGGCCACCCTCTTCCTGCTCACCTCAGAGACCTCGCCGACCTTGACGCCGAAGGTGAAATTCTGTTCCAGGGGGATTTCTCGGGAGGGCGTGACAATGACAATCCGGCTCTTGAGGTGGTTCCGCTTCAGGAAGAACCAAAGTGGGATTACCGTGCCCCAGTCCATGGCCATGTTGGACAGCTGTCCCGATGCCGTTCCGTAGTTGGCCCCGATCGCCGGGAGGCGGGCCTCCTCCGCTGCGCTGAGGAACTCATAGGCGAGGTCCGGGTCGCACCTTGCGCTGAGCGAGATCTCTGCCGCTTTGCTTCCCGCCTTCCCTGAGGAGTTCTCCGCGACCACGACTCCTATGCTCTTGGTCAGTCTCAGGTTGTGGGGCGTGGCTATCACTATGGTCTCTGGCCTTGCGTCCTTGATCTCGGCCGCCAGCCTCCTCATGCCCTTGGTCGAATCGGCCGCTAATCCCCTGTTCTTCCCTGCGATCTTGGGTATCAGTTCGTCGCCGTGGGGCGCGATGCAGGCATAGACGACGGGCAACGCCCCTAATGCCCTCCCGCCGTATTCAAACGTTCTTCTCGGGACTACCCGCCGGTTCAGTGACTATGTGGAGAAAAGAAATCACCGGGGCGGGTCGAGCACCTACGCTCATCCACCCGCGGCCGAAGATCCCCGCGGTCCTGGGCTCAGGCCACGGTGATTGACGTTAGCGTGATCTCGACATCAAGGCTTCCGGATGACGTCGTGTAGGCGATGTTCATCGAGGTGACCAGCGGATAGGTTGAGCCCGTCGGTATCCCTACGGACATGCTGTAGGCGGTCAATGTCTCCGAGATACCGCACGTCGCCAAGTTCTCCGGAAGGCTGTTTGCAACATAGTTCGTCACGGTGAACGTGCTTGGCCCGATTGTCACCGACGTTGTCCCAATGGAGTGGAAGTAGGACGATGACGTGTATGTCGATAGCTGGTTGCCAAACGACACCTCCGTTGCGAAGGCTGCGAAGATGCCTGCGATGGACGAGGTGACACCCGACGAAGTGAAGTTCAACCCTTCTTCTTCTAGTGCTATGGCGGTCCCGTTGTTGAGAATCCACACGGTCGCCGCTGGGATGGGGTTGCCGTTGTCGGCCTCGGTCAGTTGCACTTTGTAGGTCGTGTGGCTGTGATAGACAACTGTGTAGCTCGCTGTCACGGTACTTGTTGTTCCGCTGATGACCTCCTGGAAGCTCATTGACAGTCCCGAGTAGGCGCTGAGTAGCGGCACCACGTTGAAGGTCGTAGTGCCCGTGGAGGAGCTGCTGCTGCAGGTCGTCGTCTGTGTGGCCGACGAGGTTGAGGATGTCGTCGATTGAGTGGAGCTGGTGGTGATGGAGGTCGTGTGCGTGGAGCTGGTTGTGGTGGTGGAGCTCGTCGTGGACGTCGTGCTGGTGGTCGAATGGGTCGAGCTGGTTGGTGTGGAGCTGGTGGTTGTGGAGCTAGTGGTCGGGATGGACGACGTGGTCGTCGAATGAGTGGTGGAACTGGTAGTGGTACTGGTAGTGGTACTGGTAGTGGTACTGGTGGTACTGGGCGTGCTGGAGGTAGTGGTCACGACAGCCGTCGTTGATGTGGTTGAAGGCGTGCTGGAAGTCGTCAACGGCGTGACTGTGGGAGTGGAGGACGTCGTGGTCGGTGTGGTGCTCGTGGAGCTCGAACTGGACGAGGTCAGGACGAAGTACGCACCGACTCCAGCGACAGCTACAATAACTACGATAATGACTGCAATCAATGCAGGCGCGATTCCGTCTCTCTTCTTCAAGGTGAATCGCTGCGCCTTCGCGACTTTATTTAAATATGCTGGGAATAGTTGAGAATCTTAGGAATATTGGGGCCGCCATGGGAGTGCTCCGATTCCCGATGGGAGCGTGCTTGCCCGCCGTCCTGCGATCCCGCTTCGGGTCGAACCGATCAGGGCTTCCTCGTTCCTGCGCGGGGCAGTGCCGCAAGTGCCTGCTCCAGATCGGCCAGCAGGTCATTCACATCTTCTATGCCCGCCGAGTACCTTACCAGCGCCTCGGGAATCCCCATGAGGGCACGGTCGCGTGCGCTGACCTCCACGTGGCTCGTCGTTGCGGGAGAGCCGACCGTCGTCTCGACGGCGCCCAGGTTGGCAGCGCGATGGGCGAACTTCAGCTTCGGCAGGAAGGCCTTGACGGCCTCGAAGTCGCCCTTCAGCGCGAAGCTCATCACGCCCCCGAACCCGCCCTTCATCTGTCTCCTGGCCACGGCGTGCTGCGGATGCGACCTGAGGCCGGGATAGTAGACGCGCTCCACAGCGGGGTGCTTCTCGAGGTACTTCGCTATCCTCATGGCGCTGGCGTTCTGGCGTTCGACCCTGATCTGCAGCGTCTTGAGCCCCCGGAGCAGAAGGTAGGCGGCGAAGGGGTCGAGGGCCGCCCCGGTGATCTCCCTGTAGTGGTACACCCGGCGCACGAGCTCCCTTGGACCGCAGACTATCCCTCCGAGGGCGTCCGCATGGCCGCCGAGGAACTTGGAGGCGCTGTGGACGACTATGTCCGAGCCGAGCTCGATGGGCCTCTGGTTCACGGGGGTGGCGAACGTGTTGTCCGTCACCACCGTCGCCCCCACCCTGTGGGCGGCCCTGGCCATGCGCCCGATGTCGATCACCTTCAGGGTCGGGTTTGTCGGCGTCTCAAGGTACACCAGTCTGCATCCCTTCGAGATCTCCCTCTCGATCTGGTCGCCGTCGGAGGTCTCGCAGAGCTCGACCTTGACGTTGATTTGCGGTAGGAACTCCCTGAAGAGCTGGTTCGTGCCTCCGTAGGTGTCCTTGACTGTGACGATTCTCTCCCCCGGCCTCACTAGGCTGAAGATCGTGTTGCTTATGGCGGCCATCCCGGAAGAGAACGCTGCGGCCGCCTCGGCCCCCTCCATGATCCTGACCTTCTCCTCGAGCGCCGAGACGGTGGGGTTTGTGTTGCGGCTGTAGATGTGGCCCGGCTTGCGACCAAGCGCGACGCCCAGCCATTCGTCAAGGTCCTCGTAGCCAAAGGCTATGCTCTGGACGATGGGCACCTGTGTCGCCCCCTGGACTCCCTGCCCGTCCTCCCCTGCCCAGAGAGCCTTGGTGCCGATGCCTGCGTTTGAGAAGTCCCTTCTCATGTTCCCATCGCCCTCTGGCGGGGTATTAAGAAGTTACAGGGCCGCCATCAGCTCTGCCTACACGGTTCTCCCACTCGGCGCGTCCGGGGACAGAGGCTCGAGCCTTTGGAAGGGATTCTCTATGGATTTGGGAACCATTCTGGAAATGCCCTAAATATCGAGCCCCAAAGGTCCCTAGGACATGAGGTCAGAAGGAAGGGTCGCGGGCAATCTCGCGGGAACGCAGTCGTGCTGCACCCAGGGACGCGCCTACCGCCGCATCACCAACCTGTTTCCAAGTTCGAGGGACAGCGCATGAAGCGAGCATCCAGGCTTGTCCTTGTCCCGCTGGCTCTGTTACTTGTGGCCGGGGTTCTCGTGGCCCCCTCGGCCGCCATTGCGCAGAGGTCTGAACCTACACTGGTCGCGACCCACGTCATCGCAGGGCAGACCGCCTCGCAAGCAAGCTCTCCGTCGTCCGCCTCGCTCTCGGCCGAGCTACAGCGCCACACCCCCCTCAGTACCAACTACGACGAACAGCTGGGGATGACATTCACCCAGGACTTCACGTCGCTGGAGTACAACGTCACGGCCGTGGAGCAAGTTGACCCGATCCTGAACACTGGGCCGGGCTACCTCCTCAGCGCTCTCTCAAGCACCGGCTACTGGTACCAGGTCGGCCTCTCGTGGAACTGGGACCCGGGCCAGACGCCGGGCACTGGCTTCGCCATGAGCTACGAGGTCTTCGACCAGTTCGGAAACTCTATCTTCCCGAACAACGGCGGCGGCGGTCTATCGTCGTTCTCCGGCACTATCAACCCGGGTGACAACGTCACCCTGAATCTGTACTTCACAGGCGCCGGCTCTGTGGTCATGGTGGCCGAGGACATGAAGACCGGTGCGTCCGCCGAGGTGAGCTTCTCCGCCGAGGGAGGCAGCGCCTTCGTCGGCCAGCCGAATGGCGTTGCCACTTCAGAGGGGTACTTCACCGGATTGATGACGGAGTGGTACCACGGGCAGCCCTACTACTCGAACCCGGCCGAAGTCATCTACTCGTCGAACTTCTCGATATCGTCTGCCTGGCTGTGGATGGACGAGTTCGACGCCAACAGCGGGACGACAGTCTTCGCCTCGAGCGCGTCGGCTGTGAACACTTTCTCGGCCAGCCCCGCGCAGCTGCAGGAGTTTTCCTATCAGGGCATAACTGAGTACGGCGACGCGTACCGGTTCATCACCGGAGGGGCCTCGAACTCGACGATCACTTCATCCTCGACCGCAACCTCCACAACGACAGTGACTGTCGCCACCACGCGGACGGTCACCACGACCGTCCCGGTCACGGTCACCCAGACCGCGTCCAGCGGAGCCACATCGACCACCACGACGACCGTCACGCAGCCAGTCACGACAACGGTCACTCAGCCCGTCACTACCACGGTGACCAGCACCTCTACGCTGCCAGCGAATACGATCACGACAACCCAGACGACGACGGAGACTCAGACTGTAACATCGCAGGTCCTCCCGGCATGGGGCTACGGGCTCATGGTCCTCCTGCTCTTGGCGGGCGTCTGGGGAGGCTACCTACTGAAGCGGCCGCCGGTCAGTCCGGCGTGACGGGCCCAAGTCTGGATGCCGTGCCACCTTTGCTCCCCGCCTAGCCCGCAGGGTAGTAGTACTGGACGCCCGTGAGTATGAACTGGACGGCGATGGCGGAGATGAATACGGCCATGACCGTCGATAGGCCAGCCGAGCCCCTCTTGCCCAGCAGTGAATCGATTCGTTCGAGGTACCTGAGCACGACCCAGGTGAGCGACATCACTATGGCTATGGAAAGGAGGGCCACCACGATTCCAGAGGTCTGAAGGATGACGATGGTCGTGGTTATGGCGCCCGGGCCCACGAGCAGCGGGAACGCGATGGGGACCACGCCCACATCCTCGATGGACGACCGCGAGTCTGCGAGCCCGCCGCGGAAGATCATCTGCATGGACAGGATTATGAGAAGTATCCCTCCGGCGATCATGAAGCTGTAGATTGTGATGCCGAACAGCGCCAGGAGTTCCCGGCCCACCAGCGCGAAGATGACTAGCAGGAAGAAGGCCGCGAGCAGTGCGACCCGGAAGGTCGCTCTCCTATCCTCGTGCTTCATCCCCTTGGTCAGGGATATGGCCACCGGCACCAGTCCTGCCGGGTCGACCACCACGAGCAGAGCTATCGTGGCCCTGGCCAGTTCGTCCACGAATGTTTCGAGCAAGGTCGAACTGACAGCGCCGAATTGGGGCCCTCCTAAAAAGCGATTGATGGCCGCGTCCCGTCACCCTGAAGGCGCACCCGCAGGGGCCGCGTGTCTCTGCTGAACCTAAGCTTATCTTCATGCCACGAGGTCATTTCGATGTTGGTCCAGCATCCCCAGAGAGAGCTCCGGTCCCTCCTGACCGGGTCGGCCACCTTCGTGGAAGACCTGAGCTTCAGCGGCCAGCTCCACGTCGGGTTCCTGAGGTCCCCCCTGGCCCATGCCAGAATCAGGGCGATTGACACGAACCGGGCCAGCAGGATGGATGGCGTCGTCGAGGTGTTCACCCGGTCGGACCTGCAGGACCTCCTCCGGCCGGATGTCTGGCGAGAGTACCCCCTGGCGCAAACCGAGGTCGTCTACCAGGGCCAGCCCGTGGCGGCCGTCGCGGCGACCAGGAGGGAATGCCTGGAAGACTGCTTGGAAAGCATCGGCGTCGACTACGAACCGCTCCCCGTGGTCTCGGACCCCGCCAAGGCCTTCAGCGGGAAGGACCTTTGGTTGTCCACGGCCGCGTCCAACGTCATCCTCAGGCAGGAATCCAGAGCCGGTCGGCCCGAGGAAGTATTGGGGAAATCTCCCCACAGACTCGACCTTCGCTTCGCCATTCCCCGCATATCGCCCTATCCTCTGGAGGGGAGGGGGTTGGTCATCGAGCGCAGGCCGAGGGAGACCGTGGCCTACTCGTCCACTCAGTCCCCCAACCAGCTCCAGCAGTTCCTGATCAGCTCAACGGCAGAGCAGGGATCTGTCCGCGTCATCCAGACGGCCGTGGGCGGGGCCTTCGGTGGCAAGATATTCGCCTATGCCGAGGACCTGGCCTGCTACCTGGTATCTGTCAAGCTCCGCAGGGACGTCAAGTGGGTCCCGCTCCCAGAGGAGAAGCTGGTGACGCTGACCCACCGCCCCAACCAGACGCACAGGGTGCGGGTGGGCTACGACGACTCCGGCAGGGTCCTGGCGCTCAAGGACGAGGTGACCGTGGACGCCGGCGCGCACTTCGAGGGTTCGGCCGGAGGCTCGATGCACCATCCCGGGACGGAGTTGGGACACGGCTCCACGCCGGGCCACCAGATGGTCTCCATGTTCACCGGTCCCTACGACATCAGGGACGTCGAGATTAGCGTCGCCACCGTCGCCACGAACAAGGTGATGATGGGGCCGATCAGGGGTTCTGGAGGGATGATCGCCACATTCATCCTCGAGCGGGTCATGAACCAGATTGCGCTCAGACTCGGCCTCGACCAGTTCTCGGTCAGGAAGGTCAACCTGATCGGCGCCGACTCCTCGGTCTACCACACTCCCTTCGGAGGAGCCATCCCACAGTTGCGCCTGCCCGACCTCCTGGAGAGGGCCAGGACCTCCCCTCTGACTCGAGAGACGGTCCGCCGCTCGAGCTCAAGAGGAGGCTCGAAGCTCATGGGGGCGGGATTGTCGTTTTACCTGTCCGAGTCCGCCCCTCCGTCCGAGGAACCTGTGCGGCTGGAGCTGACCAAGCACGGGAACCTGCGCCTGTTCACCTCGGTCGCGCCCTCGGGGCAGGGGAGCGAGCGGACCCTGGCGGCCATGGTCTCCGGGAAACTGAAAGCGGGGAGGAGCTCCGTCGAGGTGCGCTTCGGCGACACGACGACGAGCCGCCCTGGAGTCGGGACCTACTCAAGCAGGAGCATCACCTACGCCGGCTCGGCTGCCCTGATCGCCTGCCGCCTTCTTGTCGAGCGGGTCAAGGAGCTGCTCTTGGTCTCGCGCCGGGAGGCCCCGGCGGCGGTGGGCTTCAGGGCGGGGGTCTTCCACCTCAGGTACAGGGACGGCCACCGCCGAGACCTTGATTTCATCGATGTGGCCCAGGAGCTGGGGGATGAGGTGACGGTGGACGCCACGTACAAGTCGGAGACGTCGACCTTCTCCTCGGGCTGCCACATATCGCTGGTCGAGGTCGACGGAGAGACTGGTTCAGTCAGGGTCCGCAAACACCTGACCTTCGACGACTTTGGGAAAGTGCTGGACCTCGCTGCCCTGACAGCCCAGACCGAGGGCGGCGCCATGCAATCGATAGGAGAAACGACCGAGGAGAGCGTGGAGTACGACGGGCAAGGTCGGCTGAACGGCCTCTACGCCATCCCGTCGCCTCGGGCCGCGCCCTCGTTCTCGCACACCCCTGTCCGGTTGACCACCTCCCAACACGTCCACGGGGCGAGAGGGGCTGGAGAGGCAGGGAGGATAGGCTCGCTTCCCGCCATCGTCAACGCCGTGGAGAACGCGCTGTCCGGGTCGGGGAAAGCTGTCTTCCTGGCGTCGCTGCCAGCGACCGATGAGTCGAACTACTCTCTCGCGCAGCGCAGCTGAGGTCGCTCAGCTTGGTCCCGTCGTCTTCATCAGTCTGCTGAGCCATTCCGGCAGCCTGTACTCCTCGACGCGGTAGTTCGACTGGTAGGGCTTGATGTCGAGGACGGGCGTCCCGTCGAAGAAGTCTAGCTCGGATACATGGAGCCTGCTTCCCTCCCTTCGAAGAAGTGGAACCAGGGACAGGCCTATGGGATTGGGGCGCGTGGGAGAGTCGAGGGCGAACACACCCGCGGTCGGAAGGTCTTCGAGCCTGAGTCCCATCCGGACGAGCGCCTTGGGCTTGACCTTCAGCGGCCCGACCTGCTCCGGCCTGAGTTGGTTGAAGTATCCTAGTACGAAGATGTGGGAGAAACCGTCCACCCCCTCGAGCGCGGGCTCGAACTCCGGATATATCTCGACAACGGATTCGATGCCTGTAGCGTGGCTCCTTATCACGTCAATCGTTGCGGTCGTGTGCACTACTCCGATGGGTCTGAAGAGGATCTCGCTCATGCCCCTTGCCGAGCCTCGCTCGCTATAAATCGGTAACACTCAGTACAGCCGTCTAGCTTGTCGGGTGAATGTGGAGAAGAGGAAATACTTCCCAAATCCAACCGCCGCCACTGCGGGGGAGGAGGTCGCACTGTGGCTCGAGTTCTCTATGCATATGAAGAGGACAGGGATCCTGCGCTTCTCTTGCCCGGTCGAGATGGTCTTGAGACCGTGACCCTCGCATTGTTATTGACTAACCACCCACTCCGAGATTCATCTGCATCCAGATGGGCGTGGCCCGTCGGCCACTAGTCAATAAGTACCCCCTGACCCTCGGAGGCCGTTTGAGGGACATCGTTCAGGCCTTGCAATCACCGCCACATCCGGGTTACGGGAGGAGATGTCTCTCCGAGATGCTGGGGACCTACCTGCTCGTGTTCCTGGGTCCAGGGTCGGTGGTCGCCGCCTCTTCGCTCGGCTTCACAGGCATCGAGCGGCTTGTCCTCGTGGCCGCGGTCTTCGGAGGCACGGTCGCCGGCGTGATTCTCCTCCTCGGCAGGCAGTCCGGTGCCAACATCAATCCCGCCGTTACCGTTGGAAGCACGCTGGCAGGAGTCTCCGAGCGCGGCCTGTTCCTCCCGTACCTGGTCTCTCAGATCGCGGGAGGGTTGCTCGCGGGTCTCACCCTCAAGCTCGCCTTCGGGACCCTCGGTTCAGCGACCAGCCTCGGTTCGACGAAACTGGCCACTGGCGTCTCGCCAATCGACGGGGTCGCCCTCGAGATGATTGGGACGTTCGTCCTTGTGGTCTCAGCGCTTACAGCGCCCACGTTCGTGAAGAGCCCCCCGAAACAGGCTGTGCTGGTTGGGGTTACGCTGTTCATTCTCGTCCTGCTGATTGGACCTCTGACGGGGGCGTCGTTCAACCCCGCGAGGAGTCTCGGCCCGTCCCTGTTCTCGGGCTACCTGGACAACCAGGCAATCTACTACATCGGCCCGCTCATCGGCGGAGCATGCGCTGGCTTAATATTCAGGAGAGTGAGGCGAATCGTTGGCAATGAAGGCTAAGGGCTCGATTCTGTTCGTCTGTGTTCACAACGCTGGCCGGAGCCAGATGGCAGAAGCGTTCGCGAGGAGGATCGGACTGGAGGCCTCGAGTGCTGGAACTGCCCCCTCCTCGAAGGTGAACCCCGTCGTTGTCCAGGCCATGAAGGAGAAGGGCATCGGCGTCGGGTCGAAGACGCCCAGGATGTTAACTGGCGAGATGATAGACCGAGCCAGTCTGGTTGTCACGATGGGGTGCTCCGTCGAGGAGGCCTGCCCGAGACCCATGCTGGCTCAGATGCAAAAGAAGCTCGTGGACTGGGACCTCCCCGACCCCAAGGGGAAGCCGATTGAGGATGTTCGGAGGATAAGGGACGAGATAGAGAGGCGGATCACCGAGCTTTCGGAGGCCCGAGGCCTGGCTTCCTCGCCTTGATGTGAGAGCTGTAGTACTTGAAGGAGTACTCCCTGATGTTGGAGTCGTATCGTGCTCAATCTCGACGTCGGTGAACCCGTCGCTGACCAGATGAGAGAGCCCCATGGTGTCTCTCCAGACAAGTTGCCACTTGCTGGCTTGGTGTCCATTCCATCCATTAATTAGGGACCCCTAGCCGTCACGTTCACTGGAATTGAGGAATTCGACGGCGGTGATCCTGACGATGGTGGGGGGAGTGTTCTATGTGATAGGGGGCGCCCTCGTCGCCTCACTCGCAAGTGCACTTTCGGGCTTGGGCAACCTCGGGGATATCTTCGGCAATTACGGGGGACTACTCACGCCGACCACCACTACCTCGGTCAGCACATCGGGGCTAAACGACATTGTGTACGCAGTCGGGGGTTTCGGTATAGTGGCCGGAGTCCTGATAATCGCCGGGGGCTTCCTGATGGGGTCGGAGCAGCCGAACAGGAGGAAGGCTGGCGGCATAATGGCGGTGGTGATGATGGTCCTCGGGGCCCTCCCCGCGCTCGGCGGGCTCCTCATCGGCTTCATCCTCACTGCGATAGGGGGGTACATGGGACTGACTTACAAGGCGGCGAGGTCCAACTTCACCGTCGGACTCGGGCCGGTGGGCTCCGTCACGCTCGGTCCTCAGTCGACGTCCCATCCCTCGGCGGGCGCTCCCGCGGAGGCCGGCGCCGGTCCTCTGAACTACTGTATCAAGTGCGGCTCCAGACTGCGCGACGGTGCAGTCTTCTGCGGGGCATGCGGCGCAAGAGTCCCCGAGTAACCTAGGCCTCATGTCCCAGCTCAATGGTCGCGCATTCTGAGTCCTAGGGGTGCCGGACGACCGGGGGCCACAGGACGCTGCTATCCTGCGGCGGATCGTCCCCAGGTCCGCCTAGCTACCAGAGCGCTCGATGCGGGGCTGATGCGAGGGACGGCGACCGCTGCCGCAGCCGTCGCCATGGGTCGCCTGCTGTTCAATGTGGGTCAACGCTCGGAATACGGACGAAGCATGCGCCAGCTGGCTGTTCAAAAATGCTGGTTCAAGACACCCTCTCCTCCATACTCTGGCCATGGAAACCAAGAAGTCTACAGCGCTCGCCGCCACGGTGGCTGCGGTCGCTGCTTTCGCGCTAATAATTGCGGCAACCTTCTCCGGAGCAATCTTCACGACTACCTCGACGTCCTTCACCACTGGGCCGACCCAAACTTCATCGGCGCAGAGCCAGACGTCGTCCCAAACCTCATCCCAGCAGTCGTCGACCCAGCAGTCCTCCGGCCAGCAGGGGACGCTCTCGATTCTGCTGACCGACCCGCCCTGCGTCCCCAGCGGGGTGACCAAGGTCTACGTGACCTACGCCGACCTCGCGGTCCACGCCTCGGGAGCGCCCAACGCCAGCGGCTGGACCGTCATGAGGGCATCGGGGTCGATTGAGCTCCTGGGCACCGTCAACATCAGCCAGACCATCTCCTCGGTCAAGGTCAGTACGGGCACATACAACATGATCCGCTTCAACGTCACCGGAGCGGAGGTCACCTACTATGGCAAGAACTACACGGCCTTCGTCCAGACCAGCGAACTGACGATACCAATAGTGAGCGGCATATCAGTCGTCGCTTCGACACCCTCTGCGACGATAATCGACATCTCGCCCACCGTGATAAACACCGGCACTCAGGCCATTCCCCAGTTCATCATAACCTCCGCCGCCGATGCCTACCCGGTCCCGTCCGCAGCGGTGACGGTCCAACAGCAGCAGGAAGGTTCCCAGATGAGCCTTACGGGTCTCAGCTGGTGGCAGACAATCGCGCAGGCGTCGACCGCTCACCTCTCGGTGGTTTCTGCATCCCTGAACCAGACCTACCTCAACCTCAAGGTGACCAACACCGGGGGGAGCTCGATACATTTATATGGGGTCTCCAATATTGGACGCACGATATATATGAGCACGTTGACCCAAGATTCTGACAAGGAAGGACGGACGGAGTTCGGGCTACCGATAGACGACGGCTTCTCCAAGGCGGCCTCCGAAGAGAGAATCCAGAAGGCGGCCGCGGCCCTGCGCAAGAACGGCTTCGAGGTCGAGGTCGTCTCCACGGCCGCCGAGGCCCGGTCCCACGTGAAGTCGATACTCCCCAAGGACAAGGCCATCTTCACTGCAAGGAGCGAGACAATCCGGCTCTCGGGTCTGGATGATGACATCAACGGCTCAGGCGACTATGTCTCCATCCGGCAGCAGATGACCAAGTTGGACCGCGCCACCCAGATGGATGAGATCAAGCGGCTCAGCGCCACCCCCGACGTGGTCGTGGGGAGCGTCCATGCCGTCACAGAGGACGGACGGTTGGTTGCGGGATCGGCGAGCGGCAGTCAGTTAGGTCCGTACTCATCAGGCGCCGGGAAGGCCATATTCGTGGTGGGGTCCCAGAAGATCGTCCCTGACCTCGAGACCGGGCTGAGACGGATAACGAACTACAGCTACCCAAAGGAGGACGCCAGGATGCGTGAACAGTACAAAATGCCCAGCGCTCTCCTGAAGATCCTGATACTGAACGGCGATTGGCCGGCGGCACGCTCGACGGTCGTCCTGATTCGGGAACCCATAGGCTTCTGAGGCTCCCTCGACCCGGTCCAGGGGGCACCCGGGTCCTCTCGCCTAGGTCAGGATTCCGCTCGTCAGGATGATGGCCGACCCGATGATCAAGAACACGACCACGGAGAGCTTCCTGACGTTCTTGGCAGAGAGCAGCCTCCCCAGCCGGCTTCCAAGGGCGGTCTCCACGGCGCTGGCAGCGACGAGCGCGACCACGGCCCCCGAGAACACCAGCAGGATATTCCCGAACTGCGCGACGAACACGACTGTCAGGAGTTCGGTGGCGTCTCCCGCCAGGTCGAGCACCATGAGTGAACCGAGAATCCCCAGGAAGGCGTACAGCTCCTTCCTGCCGAAGTGCTTGAAAAGCCTCTCCTTTCTCTCCTCGACCACCTCCTCGATTCGCAGGCCGCGCAGGTACTCGAGCAGCGCGTAGCAGAGCATTATCACCCCTCCCGCCAGCTTCACCAACGTTATCGGCACGTAGTCCACAAGCACCGATCCGAGCAAGACGATGACCGCCGAAGTGATGGTGAATGCTATGGAACCGGCCGCAAAAACGAGCAGGGGCCTCATCCTCGTTGCGAGGGAAAGGAGAAGGAGCGCATCCTTGTCGGTGAGCTCGGCCACGAATATCGTGCCCACAATGGTGAGAAAGCCTCCTGCCAGGCTCAGAAACTCCAGGTTGCGCTCACCCCGGTTCGAGCCGGCCGGGTCTGACAAAGATTTAATTATTCTTGCTCAACCGATACATCTCAGGTGAGATTCTATGATATCAGATGACAGGACTGCCGGCCGCGCAGGCGCGTCAACCAGGGCAGACGCCTTGGACCTCAGAATGATGGAGCTGCTGGCGCAGGACGGTAGCCTGACCTACAAGCAGTTGGCCGGGAAGCTCCACGTTGACAAGAGGACCGTAGCGAAGCACTTCGACGACCTGAAGAGGAACGGCGTGCTCAGAATCACGGCCGAAATCGACTGGCCGCTGATCGGGGTCAACGCCTTCGCCTTCGTCGGGACGATGACCGCGCTGGGCGACAAGGACGTCGCGCGGCTCTACGAGTACATCCGGAACGAGCCCCGAGTAATCGAGGCGTACTCGACGCTCGGATCTGACGAGTACTTTCTGGTGGTCCTGGACACCGATTTCCAGACCCTCAGAGAGGAGGTCCTGCGAAAGCTCGAACCACTCACGGCAGACCTCTCCACCGCCATCGTCTCCAGCAGAATCAAGTCGAAGAACCACGCCGCGTTCCTCTCCTTCCTGCGACAGAGGACCCGCCCCGAAGGGAAGGGCCCCCCGGAGCGCGCTCAGGGCCGGTCCCAGAATCCACCCAGGTGAGGCTGCTCTCCGGGTTGCTAGGCCCCGCGAACTGAATGCGGGAGGTCCTGGTAGATCGAGAGGTCGTGCGCTATCGTCTCGCTGTAGTCCTGCTTATTCTCATCGGAGTAGGTGATCACGGCAGTGAACCTGGTGGGCTGCTTCGTCGAGAAGTAGGTCGCCGCAGAGCCCACGAGAATCCGGAACTCCTTCCCCGGAGCGAAGAACTCGATGGCGCGAAAGACGTTCAGGTCGTTGATGATCATCTTGCCATCGGGTCCGAGGATTCGTCCGCCAATCTTCGTGATGACTTTCACTGCGGGTTCGCTCCCGATGTTCTTCAGGACCATGAAGAAGAATCCGTCCTCCAACTCCACGTCAAGGATGACCCGAGGTCTCCCCTGACTGGAGACCGCGGCTCCCGAAGGTTCCTGTTCCGTGGGCGGTCCCTTCGGTTCTAGGTTCCTTGGCCGAGGGCCGAGAACTTCATTCCTTCCACGGTGACCTCGAGGGTCTCTATCGCCAGAGCGCTCGTCTTGCCGTTGAGGGCAGGTGACTCATACTTCAGGGGCCAAGCGTTGGTGAAGCTCCACCGAAATATGGGGTCCTTCTGGCCGTCGAGCAGGGTCACGGTGAGCTGCTCAGGCGTTCCGGTGCCCAGGACCCAGTTGGAGAACCAGTTCCAGAGCGCCATGGAGGTTCCCGAGTTCGCAATCCCTCGTTTGAGGATGAGATTGCCATACCTCACCAGTCCAGGGAGCTTATGGACGTTGTTCTCGAGGTCTGAGCCCTGTCTGTACTCGACCACATCGATCGAGACTGCGGGCAGGACGCACTCCGTGAACTCTGCGGCGGGGACGTTACCAATCGTGACCAGGAACCGGAAGGCGCCAAGCGGGTTACTCACTGTCGACACTGCGATTACACCAAAGCTTGGTCGCGGTGCACCGTCTTAAACTCTCGCACGGGTCCAAGAACTCCTCCGGGGTGGTCGGGCTGAGGGTCTTCCGGGGGGCCCGCCCCACAACGCGGATCGCGGTTGGCGAGAACGCGAGTTCTGCCGATGGTTTATTAGCCGATGTCCCGCCGCCAAATTCGAGACGTTGAGTCTGTCGCAGGCAAGGACCCTCGGCAGGGCAGGGTCGATATTGGTGTTCATCCCAGTGCTGAATATCATCGGTTACATACTGCTCTTGATCTCAATAGGTGGAGTGGCCCGGTCCGTCCAGGACAGGTCAATCTTCTCGAACGCAGTCATCGCCATTGTTCTTCAGGTCGTCGGCGTGCTCGTCGGCTTCTTCATGATATTCGGCGGGGTCGCGGCATCTGTGATGACCGCGGGCCTCTCGGCCGTGGTGGGGGTGCTGAGCGGCCTCGCTGTGATATGGGTCTGCTTCGTCATCGCGGCGTTCTTCCTCAGGAGAAGCTACCGCAGCATGGCCTCGCGCCTCGGAGTCCCGGACTTCGGGACTGCGGGGATGCTTTTCCTGGTCGGGTCAGCGCTCCTCATCCTGCTGGGCCTTGGGCTGTTTGTCATATTCGTGGCCTACATCTTCCAAGCAATGGCGTTCTTCTCAATCCGCGGCGAGCCCGGGACATAGCCCGCACCATCGAGCGCGAAGGCGCGCAAATCAGGGGGCATGTTGCACCGATTCGCTAGCAATCTTGGAACGATTTCGGAATTCTCCTAAATACGGGGCGATGGGCTCTCTCTCTGAAAATGACTACCAGATTCGCGAAAACAGCCACAGTCATGGCAGCGACCATCGGCATCATAGCAGTCCTCCTGGCATACCCAGCGCTGACGGCGGCGAGCGCCCAGACCGCGACCTCCGCTTCCTCCACGACAGCCTCCCAGACGTTTGTCGGTCCCGGCCCCAACGGAGTGGGTCAGGGTTCTTGGCAGGGGGGAGGCTGGATGATGGGCGGCCCCGGATTCGGCCAGCCACAGACCAGAGCTGACGTCTCCGTCGGCCAGACAATCAGTTTCACCAGCACATCGGGCCAGTACGTCGTCGTCGGTCACAAAGGCGAAAACGGTACCGCCTCCGGCTCCATCACCTTCACGGTCACCGGCAACCTAACCCAGGGCTACACGCTCTCCATCTCTGGGAAGGTCGTCGTCGGCTCGACCACCTACACCATCTCGTCCGGCTCCGGCCAGATGAGCCCATCAGCCGCAACCATATCCGGCCAGGGCGCCACGAGCCCGACTGGCGCGTTCATCCTACAGGGAACGTCCAGAGGAAGCTTCGTTGGCACTACCGCGTCCGTGTCGCTGGATCTGCAATCAGGATCGACCGAGTACGTAGTCGTCCTTAACGGCTCTGTCTAAGGACGGACTACCCTCGGCCCCTATTTTTTTCCGTCCAGCTAGGTCCATCGCGTCGCGCTATCACGGCACAAAGACCGCTGCAGCGACCGTCGAGGTCCAGAGGCCGTTCTTGTCTCCCGCTGCGGACTGGGTTATGTGGGTCGTCTTGATTATCATGCCGCTCGACTTGAACAACTGCTCCCGCTCGCGCCATGCAGTCTCGGGATTGAACTCTATGCCCATGGTCGTCGCCAGCATGGTCGCGGCGAGGTCCTCGACATAGTCGCCTGCCGACTCGTCTGTCTGCCCGAACGTGTGGTGTTCAGAGATGTAGCCGTATTGGCCCTTCTTGGAGGGAATCGCCAAGCCGACCGAGGAGACGATGAGCCTGTGGGGTTCGTTCGTCTCGTTCCGTGCCAGGACCACGAAGGTGATCTCGCCAGGGGTGAGCAGCTTCCTGCCCTTCTCCCTCGAGAGGAGCTTGCATCCTGCCGGGATTATGCTGGACACTCCGACCAGGTTGCAGTGCTGGATTCCCGCATCCCTGAGCGCCAGTTCGAAGGACTGCAGGCGCTCCTTGTGCCTTCCGACTCCGTTCGTGAGGAAGAAGTGTCTTGGAATCACGCTGACTCAGGGGGTCGTATTCCTTCCATATAATTCCGTTCCGTAGCGGGCACCGAACCACGCGCCGACGGGTTCCAGATGGAATTGGCTGGCCCTCAACCAGGGCTGCCGCAATGAATCATCGCGAAACAGAACAGCCCTGGCTCGTGCCACAACTGGGAGATGGATTCGAAAGTGCTGCGGGGTCCTCGCGCCTTTGGAGGAGTGAGTGTGTATATAGGGGACCAAGGCGGCGAAAAAACCATTGAGAAAACATAGCGCCTCCGGTGCATTGCTGATCGCATTCCTCATCATCGCATCACCCATGACAGTGGCCTCGCACACCGCCTCCTCTGCTCCTCTTCCCTACCAGATGGTCCTTCCCAATGGCTACTATCAGCCCTTCCAGGTGGATGCACCCGCCATCCCCACCACCATCTCCGTCTCGATGGACAGCAACACCAGCATTGGCACGGCCATCATGACGACTTCGCAGTTCAACGACTTCAACAATGGCGCTTCCGACATCTCTAACGCAATCTACTACAGCGACTCGGCCAGCGTCCAGAAATCCATCAGCGTCGCCGAGGGCATGTACTACCTCGTCTTCTACGCCAATGCATACACCGCAAACGTGAGCTACAACATCCAGACATTCCCGATCAGTCCCTATCTCAGCTACCCAATGACGTCGCCGGAGCCCACGGGAATCTCGTCCTTCGGTCTGTACAACCAGTCCGGGTCGGTGAGCTTCTACACCGTGGCCAGCAGCGACGTGGTGGGAGCTGCGGAGATAGGTTCCCTCCAGGCGTACAACGCGACGGCGCCGGCTCTGAACGACACGGTGTCGGGCGCGACCCTCCAGCTGAATTCGCTTCTGGTAATCAACGAGAACGGCGGCGCCCAGCAGGTCTACTGGGTCCAGAACACGCCCGACTTTGTGACCAGCACGTCAGTTGTTTCCTGGGCCGACAACATCTGGAACGCCAGCGTCTCGGGCTTACTGACCAATAGCACGATTACCTCCACGGACGGAGGGTACGCATACTCCTTCAACAACTTCGGGACCACCGGCTACTACTACTCGTTCCAGTCCTCGAACTCCACCTACCGGCTGCCGCTGCTCCTGGCGCTGGTGGTGAGCGAGACAACCCTCCCCGGCGTGGGCGTCACCGTTCAGGTGGGGGTCCAGGTGATGGGGAACGGGTCTGCCTCGGCCGCGACCATCGACTGGTTCGACCAGGCCACAATACACGACCCCAGCGTCCAGAGCGCCTACTTCTACGTCTCAGGCAACGCCACGGCCCCCAACGGCCTGTTCTACGCCACGGAGCTGGTCTTCGGTGGCCAGGGAAACGGCGAGGCGACCTCCTTCACTCAACTTAGCGCCTCCCTGGGACTCTTCTACGGGAACTCGACCAGCGGCCCGCAGACCGCCTTCCCTTCCTACTATACATTCGGCGGGAACACGGGAGAGACGGCCGACAACCTTCAGGTGTCCTACCTGCAGGACGGCTTCGCCAGCGTCTTTGCGGGCACTCCCAACTATGTCTATCTCGGGACCGCGTCCGGGACGTTCTCCCTGCCTTCCGCGGGAACCAAGGTCAGCGTCCCCTACGTGTCACAGACAGGGGCGACTACGCAGTCCAGCTCCTCCGGTTCCGCTTCTCCGATCCCAAGCTACGAGGTGGCGGGAGCCTTGATTGCCGGGTTCGTTCTGGTCGCCTTCATCGTGGTGATGAGCAGAAGAGGCAAGGGAGGAACTCTGCCGGAGGCCCAGGTCCCAATGCAGCCGGTAACGCGGTTCTGCCACAACTGCGGGAACCCGATAGACCCAGCCATGAGTTTCTGTCCCCGCTGCGGGGCTCAGCAACTGCCTGACGAGCCAGGCCACAGCGGGGAGGGGGTGAACCCCTGGTCCGCTCAAACCGACGCAAACGTCTGACCTGGACCACGACTTCATGATCATCCCTGCTTCCGCCTGTCCTTGCCGTATGCACTTGGCTCGTATGATGAGAAGCGAAGAAGGGTCAAGCTCGAGGCATCTTGATGAAACTGGGGGAGTCGGGCCATCCTTGGGCGACCTTGAACGGGGCCGGTAGCCAGCGCGTCGCTAGGGAACCTCAAGTCCCAGACTGGTCGCCCTCTTCGACCTTCATCCTCTCTCCCCTCGCCCGGGGACCTTTGAGTCTCCGGACTCCGACTGCAAGGATGCCCTGGACGACCATAGTTCTTATGCCTCAGCCATATGGTTTACCTAGAACACGGGAAGAATAGGGACGCGGTCCAGGTCCATCATGCAGTGCGCCTAGGCGATGGTGGAGATCTTCTCGAGTGGACTGGTGGAACCGAGCACCCATATCTCCCATTGTTGCCTCAATCTCATGTCTACGGCATGAAGCCTGCCTTGTGGGATGGCGAGGATTCTCCTTATGGAACCCTCGTGCAGGATGGATGGTTCGAACCAGAGGCTTGAGTAGTTCTTGGATGCGAACCTCGCCATGTTTGGGTGGGTCTCGCACTCGACCACTGCCACCTCCTCTCTCGTGGCGCCGGAGCGAAAGGCTAGCAGGTCGGGCCTGTAGGCTGACCAGTACACCCTGCTGCTCGGGGGGAATAGCGGTTCCTCGACCACCCTGTAGTGATTGAGCTCCAGCTCGCGGCGGACCATCCTCTTCATCGAACGGTGAAGTTCCGACTCCACGCTCCAGATTCGGGAGCAAGCCATTTCAGCCCCGCGCTCAAGAAAGCTCCAGCCTCTGTCAAGATTCCTCGCTTCCACCGCCGGAGGGCGGCCAACACCGCGCCGCTCACCGTCAGTGGAACACCCGTTCCACGTTCCAGGGGTCGTTCCTTTTACATCATGCCCGACAATACTCCCGCCATGAAGTCAAAGAATACGACTATCATTGCGGGAATGGCGGTCCTCGCCCTACTGCTCATGGGGTCGGTGCCAGTTCTCGCCCAGACTACCACGACCAGCACGACGACTTCGACGACCAGTACTACCAGCACGACTACCACCGCCCAAGCCACCCAGCAGTCGCAGACGGACAAAGCGACCGTCCTGATTCAACTAGCCCAGGCGGCTCAGACCTATGCACAGCAGGTCCTGGCAATCGCCCAGAAGCAGGGCGCCAACGTGACCAAGGGGCAGTCCTTGATCACTCAGGGCGACCAACTGCTAGTTCAAGCGCAATCCGAAATCGCGACCAACGCCACCAAGGCGTCCCTCGACGCCCTCGGGGCCATGAAGGCATTCAAGTCAGCGGCGGAGTCGCTGCAGTCCGCCGTCGTGATCTCCGTCACAATCCAGAACCAAGTCAAGAACCTGCAGACCGAGCTCCTGAAGGTCCAGAACAGGACCACTCAGCTACAGACAACGATCACAGGCCTGTGCAGCTCCAAGAACGCCTCGGCGACCGTGTGCAGCGACGCCAACTCGAACCTCGCGAAGGCGAAGGCGGACACCACCAGCGCAGCCTCGCTCCTTGCGGCCATCACGTCCAGTTCCACCGAGACGCAAATCCAGAGCATCGTCAGCCTGCTGAACGACGCCAAGACCAATCTGGTGCAGGTCGCAACCGACGTCAACACCCTCACAACAGCCTTGAAAGACGAGAAGGGCATCCAGTTCGTCCAGACGGTCGTCAGCCCGAATCTCTCCAAGCTTCAGCAGCAGGTGCAGAGCGCCAAGCTCAACTCATCCCAGCTACAGAAGCTTCAGGGACAGCTCACGCAGGCCAGCGGTCTGCTGACCTCGGCCGTCAAGTCGTTCCAGGCTGGGAACTTCGACACGGGTTCGCAACAGGTCAACCAGGCCCAGCAACTCATGGCACTCGTGCGCCTCGAACTGCTACAGGATGCCGCCCACTGATAGTCCAATGCAAGAATGAAGGTCGGGAATCGGGGGCCGCAAGACCCCCGAGCACTCATTTTCTCGGGACCATTGCTTCCTCGCAAGGTTATTGACCGTCCACCACCACGACCAGGCGCTGGTCGTTTGGAATCGAAGACGTCGCTGGCCAAAGCCTTTCTGCTCGTGGCGCTCCTGTTCGCCGGGACGAGCCTGAACATCTCCTCAGCCTCGGCCCTGCCGGTGAAGTTCGTCCAGTCCACCTACATCACCGTGTCCAGCGACGGCGATGCGTCGGTGAACCAGACACTGGCCATGCCTCAGAACTCCACTTCGGTGACCATACCTTTGCTCTCGTCCCAGGTCGGAGACATCCTCGCGATCAATCAGGCCGGCGCACCCGAGTCCTACCAGATCGAGGGCGGAAACATCACCATCTACACTCTCGGTGATTCCATGGTCTCTCTCACATACTACACGAGCGCGTTGACGACGAAGCTGGGCCCGGTCTGGACGTTGAGCTTCTCCTGGGACTCAAATTCGACGGTGGAACTCCCCTACGGGTCGACGATTCTTTCGCTCTCCGACGTGCCGCTCTCCGTCTCCGAGCAGGGCGGAATCCCGGTAATCGTCCTGGGCCCTGGGTCCTGGCAAGTGAGCTACGGCCTACCCATTGCCGTCTCCACATCACAATCCTCGACTTCGTCGGAATCCGCTGCCACGACCAGTACTTCCAGCAGCACCCTCGTTGGTTCCACTCAGTCGACGGCAGCCTCGTCATCGGGTTCCTCCTCGCCTGCCGACGTGCTGGTTCCCGCAACGGCGGTCATTCTGGCCGCAACGGCGTTCCTCCTCTGGAGGAGGAAGGGGTCCGGGCCCTCTGGTGCGGGGGTCCTGAGGCCCGATGACTTGGAGATGCTCCGTTTCATCAGGGATAGGGGAGGGAAGGTCGTCGAGGCTGAGATCAGGGAGCGCTTCGACGTCCCCCGGACGACGGCCTGGAGGCAGACGAAGAGGCTCGAGCAACTAGGCTACATCCGGATCAAGAAGCTGGGATCGCAGAACCAGCTCGAACTGGCAAGAAGCGATTTCGAGTAGCCAGCGCCCTCAGACGGCTAGGTTGGCCACTATGAACTTCAGCTCGGTAAGTTCTCCGATGGCGTAGCTTACGCCCTCGCGGCCCATGCCGCTCCCCTTTATCCCGCCGAACGGAGCGTTGTCCCAGCGGAGATTCGTCCGGTCGTTGATCATGACTCCTCCGGCCTTCACCCTCTTGGCGAGCCGGATGCCGCGTGCGAGGTCGGAGGTGTAGATCGATGCCTGCAGCCCATAGGTCGTGCCGTTGGCCATCTCCACGGCCTCGTCGTCGCTGGATGCCATCATGAAGGCAGAGACGGGTCCGAACACCTCCTTCTGGGCGATCTCCATTCCGCCGGCGACTCCGTCAAGGATCGTAGGTGCGTAGTAGTAGCCGTTTGCGAGCTCACCCCGCGTCAACCGGGAGCCGCCCATCCTGACCTTCGCGCCCTTCTCAGAAGCGTCCCTGACCATACTGTCTATCTTCTCAAGGCTCCTGGCGTTGATGACAGGCCCGATACTGGTGGCCCTGTCCAGAGGGTCACCGACGCTAAGAGTCTCGACGGCTTCCTCGAACTGGGTCAGAAACCTCTCCTTGATCCTCTCGCTAAGGATTATCCTCCTCGTCGCCGTGCAGACCTGCCCGGCGTAGGAGAACGTCCCCAAGAGTGCGGAGTTGACCGCGTTCACCACCTTGGCGTCGTCAAGGACTATGAGCGGATTGTGTCCTCCCATCTCCAGGATCACCTTCTTGTTCGTCCGGGCGGCCTTCTCGGCTATGCCTCTGCCCGTCTCCGTGTCGCCCGTGAAGCTGACGGCGTCGACCTTCCCGCTGTTGATCATCTCGTCTCCCACCTCGGACCCCGGTCCCAGCACGACGTTGAGAATGCCCTTGGGCAGGCCCGCCTCCTCGAAGAACCCGGCCAGCGCCAGCGCAGGCAGGGGCCCGTCACTCGGAGGCTTCACGACCACGGTGTTCCCAGCGGCGAGGGCCGGGGCCACCTTATGCAGGAGCAGGTTGAGGGGAAAATTGAACGGCGATATGGCGCCCACCACGCCCACGGGCTCGCGGATGGTGAAACCGAGCCTGTTCTGGTTTCCCAGAGGGAACGGGTGCGAGTCCAGGGGTATCGTCTGTCCGTAGATCCTCTTCGCCTCTTCGGCGGCGAATGTGAGGGTGAGGACTCCCCGAGCGGTCTCCGCCTCCGAGTCGGCTATGGGCTTGCCCACGTTCCTGGCTATGAGCTTGGCCATCTCCTCGGCGTTCTGTTCGAGGAGGTTTGCCACCTTCAGCAGGATTCTGGACCTCTCATAGGCGGTCATCGATTCTGCCTTGCCCCTGGCCTGTACCGCGGCATCGATGGCCCTGCGCGCGTCCTGCCTCCCGCCCTTCGGGACCGTCACCAGGACCTGCTGGTTCGCAGGGTTGATCACCGCCATGGTCGCTGAATCCTCGGCGTCCACCCACATTCCGTCTATGTACATCTGGGATGGGAACTGCATGGGCCCTTCGCCTGCGAAACGCTATTTATCTCTAGGAGCCGTCGGCTAGTCCGTCTAGTCTTAAATTCATCCCTTTCGCCTTTGCCGCCATGGTTGGACTAGTCGGCCTGATTGTCGTCCTAGTCGCGCTGGTCATACTCTGGGCGATAGTCTCCCTCCCCGTCTACGTGGCAGCAAAGGCAGTCACCTCTGGGAAGGCGACATTCGGGAAGTCCATGTGGGCTACCCTGGGAGGGGCGATTGTCTACGTGGTTGTCCTTGTCGGGGTCTCCTTCTTCCTCGGCGCGCTGATCGGCCGAGCCGCAGGGGCGTTCGCGGTCCTGCTCGCATTCGTCGCGTGGCTCGGCTTCTACCGCTCCATCTTCAACGTCGGCTGGCTGGGAGCGATAGGAATCGCCATCGTGGCAGCGATCGTGGCCTTCGTCATGAGCGTGATCCTTGTGGCCCTATTCGGGGTCTCGCTCCCGGTCGCTTTCCATCCGCTCTGATGCAACGCCAGTCGTTGCCCGGCCCCATCAGCCAGGCCGACAGGTTTCTCCTATCCGACCACTTTCTTCAGGACCCTCAGGAAGTTCTCTCTCGCAACCATCCGTATCTCGTCCTCCGAGAGGCCCCTCTTCAAGAGCTCCTCTGTGACTGCCCCGAGCTTGGTGGTGTCCTCCAGCCCCTCCATCGCCGGGTGATCTCCGCCGCCCACCTTCAACTCGTCTCGAAGGTAGTCGCAGAAATCGGGTCCAAGGGCAACGTGCTCGATCCCCGCGACCCTGACGGCGTGCATGACGTGATCCACATAGGCCCTGAGGTCGTGGGTGTCGCCGGCGTTCACGGCGAAGATGCCGAAGACCCCTCCGCTCTGGGCCACCGCCCTCAGCTGGTCGTCGGTCGAGTTCCGCAACGCCTTGTGCGCCGATGTTGCGCCGTGGGAGACCATGACGGGCCTCTTGGCCACCTCAATGACGTCCCAGAAGCTCCTGGGGGCGATGTGCGCGAGGTCGATGAGAATCCTGAGGTTGTCGAGTTCCTCCACGACCTGCCTTCCGAGCTTGGTGAGCCCCCTGTCATCGTCCCTGTGGTACATCCCGTCCGCCAGCGCGTTCCTCTCGTTCCAGGTGAACCCGAAGACGCGAAGGCCGAGCCTCCAGTAGTCGCGGAGTATCCCGACGTCGCCGCCGATGAACTCGCCACCCTCGCAGCCCAGCACAATTGCAACCTTGCCCTTGGACTCGGCGGCCACCAGGCCGGCGGCGTCCTTCACATGGGCGAAGCTGTCCGATTCCCCGATGTCCTCGAACAGCGCGTCGACGATTCTCAGCCCACGTTTCACTGCGCCCCTCGGTTTGAACCTGCTCTCGACCCAGATGGGCGCCACCAGAGCCGTCACGCCTCCCTTCCTGAGCTTCGGCAGGTGTCTCCGTTCTATCACCGAATGCTCTCCGAGATCCCGGAACTTGATCACGTCAGCGGGAAGGTCAGCGTGGATATCGATGATGCCGGGGCCTCCTGGCGCAACCATGAGCGAAAGTCCCCCCTGGAGGCCTTAAAAGGATGGCCCGCGCCTCAAACGGTTAAGTATCAACAGGCAGCCCAATTCTCCGTTGAACGCGAAGTCTCCCGCTGATGACCTGCTCAGAAGGGTCGCACGGAAAGTCCTGGTTGAGTCTCTCTCCCTGCAGAAGGGTGAATCGCTGACCGTGGAGTCATGGAACAACGGTCTGCCATTCGCCCGCCAGGTCGTCCTCGAGGCGAGGAGAATCGGTGCAATCCCGCTCACCATCTTCGAGGACGAAGACGCATACGTGGAGGGTGCCCGCACGACCCCCAAGGATGTCCTCGGGAAGATGGGGAAGCACGAATACAAGCTTCTGTCCGGCTCCGATGCCTATGTCTTCATCCCGGGACCGGTCATCGGAATGCTGTCTCGGAGACTCACTCGCGAGGAAGTGGCCGACTCCACCGCCTATGTCGACTCCTGGTACAGGGCAGCCGCCAAGGCGAAGCTGCGTGGCGTGCGCATGGCGTTCGGCTACGTCGGTCAGGACGTCTCCGCAATCCTGGGCAAGTCCGTGGACAGCATAGTCACACACCAGCTCAACGCGGCGCTGGTGGATTTCAGGAGCATCCGGAAGAAGGCGAGCGAGCTTTCCGCGGTGTTTTCCGAGGGAGTCGAGGTGGAGGTCAAGACACCCGGCTCGGCGCTCGGCTTCAGGCTCACCGGAGTCAAAGAGGTGGACGACGGGGTGGTCGACGCCAAGGATGTGGAGGAAGGGAACAACGTCTGCTACATGCCGCCAGGATACGTCTATGCCGAGCTGGACCCCAAGACCGTGACCGGCAGATTCGCCTTCTCCCCGACCGCCACCCGTTTCGGGGTCATCAAGGACGGCACCATAGAGTTCAGAGATGGCAAGGTCTCCGGCTGGACGAGCAAGGCCTCGTCGGCCGCGCTCAGCAGACTGGCGGGAGCGGCCCCGGAGAAGGCCCGGCAGGCCTCGGCGATAACGGTTGGGCTGAACCCGCTGCTCAAGTACGGCTACGGCCAGAACGCGCACTCAGCAGGCGTGGTCGGGATCAGGGTTCTCGGCGTGAGCTTCACCACCAACAGAGGGTCCCTAGACGCGGGTGGCAAGGCACAGCTCGTGCGCGGTCACTTCTAGGTCCAACAACTCTTGCCGGCACCGGGAGACCGCGACTTCACGGCCTCATGGAGACTGCTTCCTGGGGCCTGCCTCGGTCCCCTCCGACCCGGTAGCTGGGGAGGGGGGTAACCTTTAGGGCGGCCGAGCAAGCAAGGATTGCCGGCAATGCCGCTGGACTACGAAAGCCTGCCGCGGGAGTATCATCGGACGTTCTTGGCCGAGGGGGTCGATTCGGCCGACTGGAGCTCCCTCGAGCGGTTCTTCGATGAGCTGCAGGAGCGGCGGATTCGATCGGTCGCCGACCTTCAGGCGTGGCTCGAAGACTACTCTGAGGTTTTCGTGGCCGTCTCCGAGGCGGCGTCGATCCGTTTCATCCACACGACAGAAATGACAGACAAGAAGGAGTACCAGGATGCCTACGCCGCATTCCTCGAGAACGTCGAACCGAGGGTGAAGTTGGCGCAATTCAACCTGAACCGGAAGTTCGTCGAGTCGGAGTTTCGTGCGCTGCTCCCCCGCGAGCGCTACGGCCTCTTGGAGAGGAAGATTGAGAACAGCGTCAGGCTCTTCAGGGCGTCGAACGTCGAGCTGGAGAAGGAGGAGAAGAGGCTGGCGCTGATGCACCAGAACGTCACGGGGGCGATGACGGTGTCCTATGGTGGCCAGGAGAGGACGGTCCCCGAGATGAGCAAGTACCTAGAGTCGAACGACCCTGCTCAGAGGGAGCAGGCCTGGAGGCTCATCCAGGCCCGCTACTCCCGGGACAGGGACCAGCTGGAGGGCATCTTCGACAGGATGATCTCGCTCCGCGACCGGATAGCCCGGAATGCGGGCTTCGCCAGCTACAGAGACTACAGCTTCCTCAGCCGTGAGAGGTTCGACTACGGCCCCGGTGACTGCGT
>Ga0326728_10006541_pt1 | contig 31223 bp, 34 predicted proteins | sample MB3enrmetagenome_FD_207602 | JGI IMG/M metagenome (GOLD analysis project Ga0326728, IMG submission 207602) | Lab enriched peat soil microbial communities from McLean, Ithaca, NY, United States - MB31MN | ecosystem: Environmental > Terrestrial > Soil > Wetlands > Peat | place: USA: New York...
CTCATAACCCGAAGGTCGAAGGTTCAAATCCTTCCCCCGCCACTGAAGAAAGTCCAGGTAAAAGGGGACTTCCGAGAGAATCGGAAGGCCCTTTTCCTGTTCTTTGGAGTCGGATTTCTAATCCTTCTTCTAATCCACTGTCCGGCACGAGGTGTGACGGCTCGGCCTCGGACGTCAGCGGCGACTTTTGACGGAGGCGTTTGGCCGTAGCGATCGGCGCGACGCCGGTAGCCTGGTGACGTGACCGAAGTTGGGACGGTGAGCATTCGAGCGCTGGTCGATCAGCACCGCGACGAGGTACGTGCCGCGGCGAGACGGTGCCGCGCACAACGAGTGCGCCTCTTCGGGTCGGGTGCGCGCGGAGAGGACGGCTCCGACAGTGACGTCGATGTGCTCGTCGATTTCGAGCCCGGCAGTTCGCTGTTCGACGTGCTTCACCTCACCGCAGAGCTGGAGAGCCTGCTCGGTCGTCATGTGGATGTCGTGTCCGCCGGGGGATTGAAGCCTCGGGACAAGTACATCCTCGACGAGGCGATCGACCTTTAGAGGTGGATGAGCGAGACAACCAACGCGTCGCAGACATCCTCGACGCGGCCGGCGAGATCGCCGCGATTGTCACCGGAGGCGAGGATGCCTTTCGCACCGACAGGGTTCGCCAGCTCGCCGTCGAGCGTCTGCTCGAGATGGTCGGTGAAGCGGCCCGAGCAATGTCCGAAGCGGGTCGTGCTGCCTACCCGGAGATTCCGTGGTCGGACATCGTGGGCCTGCGCACGTTGCTTGCGCATCACTACCAGCGCGTTGACCCCGCCCAGGTTTGGGTGATCGCGGCGCAGAGCGTTCCCGAGCTCGTGCGTTCGTTCGATAGGGGTCGTTAGGTGGTGCCCGGCGACGGTTCGCCTGCTTCGAGCAGTCGCGAGAAAGCGCGCGCTGCGTCCGCTTGCATCCCAGGGAGCACGTGCTGGTACACGGTTATCGTGAAGGCCGCGTTCGCGTGTCCGAGACGCTCGCTGACGACCTTGACGGGCACGCCGGCTTGCAGGAGAAGCGAGGCGTGGGTGTGCCGAAGATCGTGGAAGCGGATTTTGGGCAGTGCAGTTTTCTTGACGAACCGTTCGAACGCCTGACGGAAGTAGTCGGGATGAAGCGGAGCACCATCCGCGCGAGTGAACACGAGGTCGGACTCCTTGTAGTCGGGACCGAGCAGCAATCGTTCCTCCGCTTGCTTGCGCCTCCAGGCGCGCAGCACGACGAGGACCGGCTCGTCGAGATCGATCGTCCGTCGCCCGGCACCGGTCTTCACGTCGGAGAACTGCGCGTCGTATGCGACGGAGACGAGCGCTTGACGCACTGACAACCTGGAGGTGGTGAGGTCGACATCTCGCCATCGCAGGCCGAGGAGCTCCCCGCGTCGGACGCCGGTGTGTGCCGCGAGGAACCAAGCCGAGTAGAGCCGGTGCTCGTGTGACAGTTCGAGAAACGATTGCAGCTCGACTGCGGTCCACGTCCGCATCTCGGCTCGAGGCGCCGCGGACAGTTTCGGCGGATCGGCGAGCAGCGCGACGTTGCGCGGGACGGTGCCCTTGCGAGCTGCGTCGGCCAACGCCTTTCGCAAAATGAGGTGGATGTAGCGAACGGTCTTCGGAGCGAGTCCTCCCGGCTTTCCCGTCTTGCGGCCATTGGCGAGTAGCTCGGCATAGAAGGAATCGAGGTCTTCGGGACGGAGCCGGCGGATCGGGATCGGGCCGAGAGCGGGGATCACGTGCACGTTGACGTTGTTGCTGTACGAGTTGTAGGTGCTGGCACGAAGTTGTGATTTCTTCGTCGGGAGCCATCGCTGGGTCAGGTATTCGCCGAAGGTGATCTTGTCCGGCGGCACGTAATCGCCGTCGTGGACCTGGCGCACGAGCTCGTTGAGGAGACGATCCGCGTCGCCGCGCGTGGAGCCGGCGAGGTGCCAGCGATAGCGCTTCTTCGTAGTCGCGGGGTCGACCCCTTCGTAGATGACTACGTAATAGCGATCGCCCTTCTTCGCGACGTGTCCTCTCATCGGTGTCTCATCCTTCCCGGCGTCGTGACGATTGGGACCGCGTCGATCGAGCCGGTGCCGATGGCTCGCTGTCGCTGTCGCTGTCGGTGGGTGCCAGTTCGTCCAGCGAGGTCGTGTCGTCGATTGCCTCGCCGATCCCGTCGAGCATGTCGGCGAGGTGCCGCAAGGTGGCGCTCGCCTGCCGGACGTCGCCGAAGGCTTGCTCCGCGACGAGCTTGGCCCGAAGCGCGATCTGACTCCCGAGACGATCCTTCATTCGCGGCTGTTCACGCCCGAGATTCAACATGACGTCATCGGAGTCGATGAGGACGTGGTGGGTCGTAAAGCCCGTGTACGCGTCGAGCACCTCTTCGAGATAGGGGAGCGTCTCCTCGGTACCGAGGAGCGCGTCGAGAAGGACGATCGGGTCGAGTCCGTCCTGGCCCGAATCAGTTGTCGCAAGCCCGATCTCCTCGTCGACGGGCGGGGGCGTGAGGAACCAACCGATCGGAACGCCGAAGCCACGTGCCAGGGCGAGCAGTTCGTCCGCGTTGAACTCCCGAACTCGCACGCCCTCAACGGAGCGCTCGGCGGCTGACCAGCTCGCGGCGGAGAGACGCGTGCCGAGATACGGCGCAACGGCCTCGGCTGCCTCGTCCTGGGTCCAGTCGCGAAGGAGGCGTCCGCGCCACATGTTGTAGGCGACGACCTGGTTCGGGGTGAAGGTGCGGCGGTGCTTTACGTGCCGGACGCGGGGGCTCATAGCCCCAGCCTACTCCAACGGTTGAACAGATCGACAACGTTGAGGTTGAAAGGCGCTACTCTGTTCCTACGTTGAAGCTCTACTCATTAGTTGAAGCGTGTTGGAGGTCGGAGCATGGCTGACGACCGAATGCCGAACGTGCTGACCGTCGAGGAGGCGGCGAAGGTGCTCCGCATCGGACGCACCTCCGCCTATCAGCTCGCGCAGCGTTTCGAGGCGACGGGTGGCGCCGAAGGGCTCCCGGTCATCCGCGTCGGTCATCTCCTGCGCGTGCCGGTGCCCGAGCTCGAACGTCGACTCGGGGGTCCGTTGAGCGCAGCGTCGCCAGGGTCGGTAATCCCGGTGCCGGAAGTCGCGCCGTTCCCTGAAACGGATCGTCGCACGGTTGATCACGTCGCGCGAGCTGCCCGGCGAGCGCGTCGGCAGCTAGCTCCGGGACAGCTCAGCTTCCTTGTGCCCGATCGCGTCAACGCGCTCGAGACCCATGCGCAGGACACCTCGGTCACACACCCACGCGACGCGCATCAATGACCCGGATGCGTCTCTTCACCCTCCCCGTCTTTCTCTCGTAGGAGCCCTCGCCTCGTGTCTCTCGTTACCCTGTCGAAGTCCCGTCACCCTCGGCTCGACACCGCTGCATCGCCGATGCTAGGAGTTGCCGGAGCGCCGCGGCGATGATGAGTCTCACGCCGATGGCGCCTTCGGCCTGGCGCTACTACGCCGAGGAGATCGTGCGGGGCCGGGAGGATTACTTCGCGAAGGGCGCGGAGCGTCCCGGCCGCTTCCTCGGCCGCGGCGCCGAGGCCCTCGGGATCGCCGACCACGAGGCACACGTGCGCGAGCTCGAGCGGCTCTTCGGCCACGGAGCGGACCCGCGCACGGGTGGCCCACTCGGGCGCGGCTTCGATCCCGACAACGAGCGCGCCGTCGCCGGATTCGCGCTCACGTTCTCGCCGCCGAAGAGCGTCTCTGCGTTGTGGGCGGTCGGCGACCAACCGACCGCCGACCAAGTCCTTGCGGCGCACGACGCCGCGGTCGCCGCGTCGCTCGCGTTCTTGGAGGAGCACGCGGCCTTCACCCGCCGCGGTCACAACGGTGTCCTCCAGGTGGACACCGAGGGACTCGTCGCAGCCGGATTCGTCCACCGGACCTCGCGTGCCGCTGACCCACAGCTCCACACTCACGTCCTCGTCGCGAACAAGGTCCGAACCGAGGACGGCGCCTGGCTCGCCCTCGATGGACGGGAGCTGTTCGCGACACAGAAGGCGACCGGGATGCTCTACAAGGCGGCGCTTCGCGCGGAGCTGACCGAGCGGCTGGGGGTCGAATGGACCGCTGTCGACGACAACGGCGCGGCGGAGATAGCCGGTGTGCCCCACGCGCTCCTTGAGTACTGGTCGGCGCGGCGGCACGAACTGAAGGCGCTCGGTGACGAGCTGATCGCGAACCGCGCCGCCGAGCTCGGACGGTCGCTCTCGGCGAACGAGCGCGCCGGGTGCTTCCAGATCGCCGCCTACCGGACCCGTACCCCGAAGATCGACGCCGAGACGCCGACCGAGGAGCTGCGGGCGCGCTGGCGGAGCGAGGCCGAGGCGTGGGGACACGCGCCGGAGCGCTGGCTCCCCGAAGTGACCGGGCGGCGCCCGTCCGTACCCGAGCGCCGCATCGAGGAGTCCGCGGCGGAGGTGATCGCCCGCCTCGAGGAGCGCGCCGCGACCTGGACGCGTGCCGATGTTGTGCAGGAGGTGGCGCGCGTCGTCACCGGAGCGGATGCGGAGTTTCTCCGGGTCGCCGCAGAACGGCTCACGGACTACGTGCTCGCCGACGCCGCGGTGCTCGGCCTCGCCTCACCTCTCCCCGTCGAGGTCCCGGCGACGCTTCGCCGGCGGGACGGCATGGCACAGCACGAGCGTCACGGCGCATCGCGCTTTACGACACGCGCGACGCTCCGGCGGGAGGCCGCGGTGCTCGAGCTGGTCGCGCGCGGCCGGGAGGCGAACGCGGCGGTGGTGCCGGAGGCGATTGCCGCACGCGTGCTCGACCGCTCGAGCCTCGGCGAGGATCAGCGTGATGCGGTGCGCGGGCTCGTCTCCGGCGGGGAGCGCGTCGCGCTCCTCGTCGGTCCTGCAGGAACCGGCAAGTCCCGCGCGCTCGACGCCGCGCGCGAAGCATGGATCGCGGCCGGCTTCGATCCGATCGGGCTCGCGCCCTCGGCGATGGCGGCGTCGGTGCTGCGTGACGAGGCGGGGCTGCGCTCCGACACGCTCGCGAAGTTCCTCTTCGACACCGACCGCGGACGCTCGACGTTCCTCCTCGACCACCGCAGTGTCGTCGTCCTCGACGAGGCCGGCATGGCGCGCACCGACGACCTCGCGAAGCTGCTCCATCTTGTGGAGGAGCGTAAAGCGAAGGTGGTCCTCGTCGGCGACCCGCACCAGCTCGGCGCGGTCGGGCCGGGCGGCATCTTCCGAACGCTCGTCGGCGACCACGGCGCCCAAGAGCTCGAAACCGTCCGTCGCTTCCGCCACGCCTGGGAGGCTGCGGCGTCGCTCCACCTCCGAGAAGGGAACCCGTCGATCCTGCCTACCTATCTTCGTCACGGCCGGCTCGAGAGCGGCAGCCGAGCCGAGATGGTCGATCGCGCCTTCGCGGCGTGGAAGGACGCGCACGGCGCCGGAGAGTCGCTCCTTCTTATGGCAGGCGACAACGCGACGACAGAGGAGTTGTCGCGCCGTTGTCGTGCTGAGCTCGTTGCCCGCGGTCACGTCGGGGCCGAGAACGTGCGGATCGCGACCGGCCACGTCAGCTACGGCGACGAGGTCGTGACGCTCGAGAACGACCGGCGGATCACGACCAGCGGCGGTGAGTTCGTCCACAACGGCGCGCGCTGGAGCGTGACGGGCACGCTCGCGGACGGGTCGATCCACGTCGCCTCGCTCGAAACGGGCGAGCGGGCGGTGCTCCCTTCCGACTACGTGCGCGAGCATGTCGCGCTCGGCTACGCGCTCACCATCCACAAGGCGCAAGGCAAGACCGCCGAGCGCGCGATCGTCCTTGTCGACGAGAAAATGAGCGCCGCGCAGCTCTACGTCGGCATGAGCCGCGGGCGCGACGATAACCGCGCCTTCGTCATCTGTTCCGACGACGACCCCGACGCCCATGTGCGCCGCCCCGCGTCGGATGCGCTCGAGGTGCTCGCGAAGGTGCTCCGTCACGACGAGGTGGACCGATCGGCACACGACGTCATCCGCCGGAACTTCGTTCGTTTCGACGACCCGAGTTTGCTGGCCGATCTCCACGACGCGGCGAGATGGCGCGTCGACCACGAGGCAGGGCCAGACCGGAGCGCGGAGATCGCGGTCCTTGCGCCGCGGGCGAACGTTGACGCCGCTCATGCGGCGCTCCGCGAGGCGCAGCTGGCGGCCATTCAGGCCGAGGACGCGACACGGCTCGCCCAGTCGCGCGTGAGCGAGAGCGAACACGAGCCGCTGCGGGCACACCTGCCCGGTCGCCTCGGCCAGGAGACACGGCGAGCCTCCGAGAGCGACCGGCACAACGCACAATGGGCACTCGAGGAGGCGCGGCGGCGCGAGCAACGAGCGCTTCGGGAGTGCGAAGCCGCCCGTGCTCGTCTCGTCAGCGCCGAGCGGGCGACGCGCGATCTCGTGTCGCTCCGGCAAGCCCAGGTTGCTCGCGAGGCCTGGATCGCACAACATCCGGCCGAGGTCGCCTGGGAGCGTGACCTCCGCGCGCGCATCGAGGTCGTTGCGCGTCATGGTCAGGACCACGGCGACGACTACGCGTACAAAATGGCGGCGCGCTCGCGTGGACCGCGACCGGGGATGCCTTCGGCCGAGGGATCGCTACGCCGGGCGCCGCTCGACCCCGTGACCGAAGCGGTCCTGAAGCGACCGCGACCCGGTCCGGCCCCACAGCCGGTGCGGAGTCCGCGACGAGAGGGAGCGGTGCGGGAGCGGTGAGACGCGCGAGCGCGCGTCGACAACTGGTCACCGTGGTTGCATTTCTCGCAGCAGCGGGTGTCGATCCGAGCGAGATCGCCCGCCCGCCGGTCACACCTCGGTGGCATTCACCTACGACCGTCCGTTACGGCCACCTGTTTCCCGAGGTCGACAAGCAGGCGGGCGTCAAGCTTGAGGCCTTGCGATCCGCTGCGCGCCGGCAGTAGCGAGCGAGCATGTTCTCAATGCTCCCTTTCGAGTGGCGGTTCACTCGTGAGGACCTGACACTGCTGTTGAAGAAGCTCGCCGAGAAGCCCGACTACCAGGCGGCGGCGTGAGCCGCTCGGCTGAGCAAGGATCTAGGCCATGAGGCTCGTCTTCGTGCTGGATTGCAAAGACCCGGTCAGCCTGGCCGCGTTCTGGAGCGCGGCGATCGGCTACCGGGTCTCCGGCTCGTCTGAGCCCTACGTCGTCCTCGTCGCTGATGACGGTGATGGGCCCGAGCTGGTACTGCAGCGCGTCGGAGAACCGAAGACCACGAAGAACCGCATGCACCTCGACATCCGGACCGATCAGCTCGACTCGGTCGCCCAACGCCTCGAGGCACTCGGCGCCAGGAGGCTTCAGACGGACGTGACCGAGGAAGCCGGCTTTCGCTGGGTGGTCATGGCCGACCCCGAGGGCAACGAGTTCTGCGTGTGCACCGAGCCCTGGACGAATACGTGATCGAAATTACGGTCCAGAGCACTTAGGTTGCGCTGACCACGACTTTGACGTCGGTTCGCTCACATCGCACCGCGAGCGATGATGTTTGGCCGCGGCCCTTGTCAGCAGTCCGATGGGTTCGATCTCGCAGGCGCTGGTACGCCACCCAAGTAGCACTGGTCAGGGCTTGAAGGTGATCAAGCGGTAGAGCAGGACCGCTCCCACCGCCTCGGGAGTGTGGACCCCGGTAACACTGAGAGAAGCTATGAGGACCACGTCGACCACTCCCAGCCCGTAGGGGGTCGGACTGAACTCGCGGCGCCTGCACCGGCACCCCACACGAGAATCAGGTGCTGCCATGGAACCGCGGCCCCGACGGCGACAACGGCTACGGCGAGGCAAAGAACATCGGCCACCCAGTTGAGAACTGCCCAGCTCGTGGCGTAGGTCATAGCTGGGAGTCCGAGCTGGAGAGCCGAGACACACTCCAAGGCCGTCGCCGCTGTGGCGGCGGGGTCCCCTCTTGGGCGCTGCACGAGCCGGTGACTCAAGTACAGCACGCAGGTGAGGACGGGCTGGAGGCGGACGCGTCCACGCGATGAGCGTAAGGAGATCACGATCAGCGTGATCACGGCTCCGAATCCAAGACTGCTTACGAGCCCAATGCCTGCCCCAATGGGGTTGCCGGACAACACCGCTCCGAGTGCCACGACAACGGCGGACGCCACGGTGCATATGACCCCGGCCAGCGCCAAAGCGACGCTGACGGTCCCGAAGTCGACCCCCTTTCGTCGAAACTCCCGATGCGCGTACGCCGTTGCCAGGCCGGCACCGACGACGGGGACGCCCATAGCGAGTGCGTTGCTCTTCCATTGAGGACACGGTGCTGGAGGTCACTTTCGCTCCCGAGGGCGCCCGCTCTTGGTTAGCCGCTCTGACCAGGATTTGACCAGCGCGCAAAGTGCCGATAGCCGGCGGGTTCGTGGTATCCGAGTACGCCGGTTCGCGGGCGCAGAATGACAACAGTATCCCGTTGGCTGATCACGCTAAATCGGCGCGGACTCGAAGACCGATCAGCGTCGCGAAAGGGACGCTGATCAAGCCGGTTAGGGCCCTGAACCGGACCAGATTTGCAAAGCCCCGCACGCCAGATCCACCTCCTGGGGCCCGAACTCACAATTCCGGGAATCGCTCCGCTACGTTCATCAAGGGAGGTTCCTGATCAGCTGCCTGTCCTGATCCCAGGCGTCCTCGTTCAAACGTTGTCCCACCCTCTCCGCTCGTCATATCAGAACGCACTCCTGATGACTTGATCGCAGGGCCAGACGTCTGGGTTCACCTGCCGGTCGGAGACGCTCCCGTATAGCGTGCCGGTGCGTCCAGGTAGTTGTGCGACACCAGGCTCTATTACGCACCCTTTTGTACTTTATTGCCGGCGTGATGTTTGGGCTGGGCGCTGCTGGGTGGGTCGGTGAGGTTCCCAGCGAAAGGTGGCTATGGCAGCCGCCAGCCCAGCTAGGGCCCAGGCTGCGAGGACGAGGAGGTCGCGGGCGGAGAGCAGGGCATGGCCGGCGGTGTGGCCGAGGGAGATCGCTAGGGCGTGGACGAGAGGTTGGGCCGGGAGGTAGCTGGCGATGGTGGAGAGCCAGTGCGGCTCGCTGATGGCACCGAAGATGCCAGAGATGATGATGACCGGGAAGTAGGTGAGCATGAGGGTTGGGGCGGCAGCTTCGAGCGTGGGGATCACGGCGGTGAGGGCAGTGGCGGCGGCCGCCCAAGCGAAGGCGCCAAGTACGAAGGCCACGAGCGCGACAAGAGCACCGCTCACGGTCAGATGTAGGCCGTAGAGGAGTACCCCGGCGGCGACGGTGGCGGCTCCGGCGGCGACGGCCACGACGACGGTGGCGAGGATGCGTCCGAGGAAGTAGCACGAGTGCGGGAGTGGAGTGGCCCGCCAGCGCTTGAGGACACCGGCTTCGCGTGCGGCGACGAGGCGGACGCCGTAGGTGTTCCAAGCGGTGAGGGTGAGGCCGAAAGCGGCGTAGCCGGCGATGACGGTGGCGTCGGTGTGGGTGTCCTGGCCGTGGGACGCGATGAGCAGGATGACGGGCAGTCCGACGCCGATGGTGATCGCCCGGCCGCTCGCCAGGAGACGGGCTTGGTAGCTGACCTGTGCGGCGAGGAGACGTCCGATGCTCGGCATCCGGGCCGAGGTCGCCCGAGTGGTATCTGTCATGGAAGGGTTCCGTCGGTGGCGAGGGGCTCGCCAATGGCGGCCAGGTAGGCGTCTTCGAGGCTGGGCGGACCGACCTCGAGCCCGGCGAGGTCGAGGTGGTGGCGGTCGGCCCAACCGAGCAGGTCCCGCAACGGTGCGGTGATGTCCTCCGCGCGGACAACGAGGGAGTGGTCGTGGCGGTCGAGGTGGCCCGCGAGGGTGGCCGGCAGGTCTCCGAGGGGGGCGCCGTCGGCGAACCGGCATCGGATGGTCGATGGTCCGCCCTCGGCGCGCAGCCTTTCGGGGGTGGTGTCGGCCACGATCCGCCCGGCCGCGAGCAGGACCAGTCGGTTGGCGAGGTGGTCGGCCTCGTCGATGTAGTGGGTGGTGAGCACGACGGTGGTGCCCGTTGTGTTGAGGTTCTCGACAGCGGTCCACGCTCGCCGGCGGGCTTCGGGGTCGAGTCCGGTGGTCGGTTCGTCGAGGAACAGGATCTCCGGGCAGCCGATGATGCCGATGGCGACATCGACCCGGCGGCGCTGGCCCCCGGAGAGGGTGCCGACCCGAGCTTCGGCGTCGTCGACGAGGTCGACCAGTTCGAGGACCTCGCCGACTGGTCGGGGTGTCGGGTAGAGACCGGCGAATACCGCCAGGGTGTCGCGCACGGTGAGCTCGGCGTCGAGGCTGGTGGACTGGAGCACCAGGCCGATTCGGGCCCGCCACCGGCGGTCGCCGCGGTGGGGGTCGACCCCGAGGACCCGGGCGGTGCCGCTGGTGGGGGCGAGAAAGCCCTCGAGCATCTCCAAAGTCGTGGTCTTGCCGGCCCCGTTCGGTCCGAGCACGGCCACGAGTTGGCCTTCGGGCACCTCGAAGCTCACGCTGTCGACGGCCGCGAGGCCCCCGAAGCGCTTGGTGAGCTTGTCGACGACGATGGCGCTCACGACATCCGACCGCCGCTGCTGATGTGGCTCTGGCGGCGAGCCCGCTTCGAGCTGAGGGCCCCGATCCCGCCCCAGACGAGCAGGACGGCGCCGATGCCGGCGATCAGCGCTGCGCCGTGGACGGCGATGCCGATGACGAGGAGGATCGCCCCGATGACGGCCCGGACGGCGGGACCGTCGTGACCTCGGAAGAGAAACAGCATGGGAGGATTCCTTTCTGGTTGTGATGGTTAGGTGGTTAGGTGGTGATCAGGAGAGGGGGACGCCGGCGCCTGTCATTCCCCCCACCGCCATGGCGACGGCGGTTCGGACTACCTCGACCAGCGGCGTAGACGGCGTGGCCTGGCGGAACCAGTGCAGGACGGCGGCCCGCTCGGCGGCGGTGACTACCCCGGCCAAGAGCAGCGGTTCGAGGTCGCCGTCTGCGGCACCGGTGCGAGTGGCAATCACCTCTGCCAGTGCCCGCTCGCCGACAGCTTGGGCCTTCAGGAACTCGCCGTGCAGGGCCGGCTCAGCCGCGACCAGGGTGCGGAATCCATCCAGCCAGCCGTCGGGCAGCCCTTCCTGGCCTGCTGGCCCGTAGAGGCCGGTGACGACATCGACCAAGGAGTCGACGAGCGGCTCGCCCGCCGGGCGCTCCGCGAGATCGTGTGCCAGCCGGGCTCCTCGCAGGGTGGTCGGCCAGACGATGGCCGCCTCCTTGCCCGGGAAGTAGTTGTTGAAGGTCCGGGTCGACACCCCGACGGCCTCGGCGATCTGGGGAACCCGCACGTTTGTCAGGCCCTCGGCCTTGGCCAGCTCGAACGCGGCGAGCGCCAGATCGAGGCGGGTCTGCTCTTTCTGGAGGTCCCGACGTCGCATCGGCGCCGGCCCCAGCGTGGTGGGTGCGTTGGTCACGGCTTCACTATACGCTATATGTGCGTGGTACGCAAGAGATTCCGAGTACGTATCACTTGCGTGTTGCGGACCAAGCTTGCAGACAGACAAGGTAAGCCAGCTCACCGGGGCCTCGCCGCCGGCGTGGGGGCATTGACGAACAGCACGATGGGGATCGCCGCAGCCACGAGGACGAGTACGCCCCAGACCATGGCCACGTTGAACCCGTGCACCGTGGCGGCGAGGACGCGGGTGGCGGGATGGGCGGCGAGGTAGCCGGCGGTGACGGTGGCAGCGATGGTGTTGAACAGAGCGGCGCCGACCGACGAGCCGAGCTGGCCCGCCGTGCTCGTTGCCGCACCGGCGGCGCCGGCGTCAGCAGGGAGCACGCCCCGTAGCGCGGTGTTCAGGGTGGTCGGCCCGGCCAGACCGGTGCCGATCCCCTCGATAGCGGTGGCGATGAGCACGAGGGGCAGGTAGCTGCTGTGAGGGGTGAGCCAGACGAGCGGGACCAGCCCGGCCGCCTCGACGACGACGGCGACAGTGATCAGAAAGCGGGGCGGCACCCGGCCCATCAGCTTCGGAGCGACGAACGCCGAGCCGAGCACGGCCCCGAGTGCGAAGGGGACGAGGGCGAGCCCGGTCAGAAGCGCCGAGTAGCCCATGACCGACTGGAGCTGGTAGGTGAGGATGAGCATCATCCCGAAGGTGCTCATCGCGTTCACGATCAGCGCGACCATCCCCCAGCCGCGGTTGCGCTCGGAGACGACGCGCAGGGGCAGCAGCCGGTCGGAGTGGCCGAGCTGGCGGAAGACGAACCCGCCGAGCAGCACGGCGGCGCCGACGAGGGAGCCGACGACCTGGCCCGAACCCCATCCGGCCGAGGCCGCCTCACCAAGCCCGTAAACGAGGGCGGCCATTCCGAGCGACGCGAACAACACGCTCGGCAGGTCGACGCGAACCTCGGGTCGACCGGGAAGCTGGGGCAGGACCCGGGGGGCGCCCACGATGGCGAGGCTTGACAAGACGAGGTTGAGGTAGAGGCACCAGCGCCAGCCGAGGGCGCTCGTGGTCACCCCGCCCAGCACCAACCCGACCGCGAGACCGGCGGTGAGGGTGGCGGTGAACACGCCGAGAACCTTCGCCCGCTCGTGCTCCTCGCGGTAGACGGTGACGAGCAGCGACTTCGTGGAGGAGACGAGCACAGCGCCGAAGGCGCCCTGGACCGCCCGGGCGGCGATCAGCATGGTCCCGTCCACCGACGCCCCACCGACCGCGGAAGCCGCGGCGAAGCCGACCACGCCGACGATCAGCGTGCGACGCGCCCCGAGCCGGTCGGCGAGGCGACCGCCGAGCAGGAGCAAGCCAGCCAGAGCGAGGGTGTAGGCGGTCACCACCCACTGACGGGAGGCGACTGTCATGTGCAGGCCGTGTTGGATGGACGGCAGCGCCACGAACATCACCGTCGTGTCGAGCACCGCCATCAGATGGGCCGACGCGATCACCGCCAACGGCCACCACCCCCGCCGCGGCGGCGCCTCCGGCTCTGCGGCCGTGGTCACCGAGGAATGTCCCATGCGTTGGACCTCCGTCAACTAGATACGGTCGTATCTAATCATCCGACCTGATAAGATACAAGCGTTTCTAAAGGAGGGACCATGGTGACCCGCGAGAGCCCGCCCGGCGGGCCACGACATCCCCACACCGGAGGTTCCACCCGCCGGAGAGGCGAGGCGCTCGAGGCAGCTCTCCTAGATGCAGCCTGGGACGAGCTCCAGGCGGCCGGCTACCAGGCCATGACCATGGAGGCCGTCGCCGACCGGGCCGGCACCAGCCGGGCCGTCCTCTACCGGCGCTGGCCGAAGAAGGCAGAGCTCGTAGTCGCGGCGATGCGCCGTCACCGGCCCATACTCTCCGGGGCGGTGCCAGACACTGACAGCCTGCGCGGGGACGTGCTCGCCTTGCTAACCCGCATGTCGCAACGCCTCGCCGTCACCGGACCCGAGATTCTCTACGGGCTCCTCGGCGACTACCTCGCTGACGCAGAGCTGTTCGAGCGCCTGCGGTCCGACGTGCTCCAGATCGGGACGGGGGTCATGACCAGCATCCTCGAACGCGCCGCCGATCGTGGCCAAGCCCGCTCGGAGGTGAGCCCGAGGGTGGCCGCCCTCCCCACCGACCTGTTCCGCCACGAGCTCTTCCTGCGTCGCACGCCGCCAACTGAAGGCGTGATCGCCGAGATCGTCGACGACGTGTTCCTGCCCCTCGTCCGGCCGTAGACGCTCGGCAACGCATCTGCTTGTCCGGTCCAGCGACCCTTCGGGGTCCCGAGGCGCGGATCTCGAGCCATGAGGCCCGGAGACGGCTTGGCCGGGTGCCGGCGAGTCGTTCATTGTCGGTTCACGTGAAGAAGGCGGCGACCGGCGAGCGGTGCGAAAACAGCGACGATGGGAGCGCACCATGCGAGGCTCCCGAGTACGGTGTGGTCGAGAATCCAGGTGTGACCCAATCCAGGGTCGGGTTGTGAAACAGACGGCGGATGCCGGTGGCGGTGGTGGTGAGAGGGTTGTACTGGGCAATCTGTCGCAGTGGGATGGGGAGTTCCGTTGGGGGGACGAATACACCTGAGACGAACATGAGGGGGAAGACGGCGACCGTGCTGATGGTGCTGGTGGACTCGGCGTCCCGTGAGGCGATGCCGAGTAGGCGCCGATCCAGCAGAACGCGAAGGCCCAGGCGAGCATGAGGCCGATGGCGGCGATGGTGTCAGCGGGACTGCCTTGGGGTCGCCAGCCGATGATCAGCCCGGCGATCACGAACACCGCGAGGCCGAGGGTGTTGGTGGCCAGCTCGGCGAGGAAGCGGTCGAAGACGAACGCCCAAGGGCGCACCGGTGAAACCTGAGGCATCGAAGCGATGGACGGCGCAACGTGTCGGGAGCACTTCGGTGATCGATTCGTGAGCGCACCCTCGCCGGACTTGGCGAGAACACTGACCTCCGCGATGGCACCGTTATCGGCTATCGCCAGCTCGCCAGCGGCCAGGGCAACGTGATACTGCATGGCGTGCCAGTGGAACGGGCGTATTCTGTGTCCGATCGCCCCGGTGGGACAACGTTCTCCGCGGCCGATCCGAGCCCTGCCGAATCGGTAGTTCAAGGAGGACTCCAAGGTGGGCTTTCCAGCGCGTACCGACACTCCTCGCTCGGTCGCTGCTTCTGTCAGCCTATCCGTGGGCGGTGTGGACCTACTCGTGAGAGTCGGTGGCCCTCGCCGTGACGTCGCCCAGCAGCGTGTGACCTTGTACCCGAACCACGCGCTCCGGGCGTTCGTCGGGTTCCCCGGTCGCATGGTTGTTCAGGTGGTCGTTGTTGGCGCGACCGTTCAGCTCGACGAACGTGCCCTTGGGCACGAGAACCTCCACATCGCGCAAGATGGCATACGCGTTGACACTTATCTCAGCGGGAGCTCTCTTCGCATGCGCAAGGTCGATGGTCACGTCGCCGAGTAGGGCTACGGCCGTCAGCTCGCTTTCGACGTCCCAGGTTCGGGCCCGCTTACCCTTGTGGAGCCAACCACCCTCGAAGATCGGCTCCAAGCCCAGGAGCCATCGGCGGCGGTTACCCATCGGGGTCCAATTGGCTCGGCTGCTTCACGGTGTTCCCTCCTATGGGGAGGACAGTAGCATTGATTGAGTCAATCAACCACTAGGATGCCGTCATGGCCCCCAGTAATCGCGAGGTGGAGGCGATGGTGTCAGCGCTCTTCACGCTGAACGCCGGACTCGATCGGGCTCGACGACAACGAAAGGGCGCCAGCACTCTCAGCCTGCTCCAGGTCATCGCCGATCATGACGGGATCCGACCATCGGAGATCGCTGACCTCCAGCAAGTCCACCCTTCGCTCGTGACCCGCCAGATCCAGGAGTTGGAGGAGCACGAGTACGTGAGGGTCGGAGAGGACCCAGCCGATCGGCGTTCGCTCCATGTGACCATCACCGCGGCCGGCTCGCAAGAACTTCGGCGTCTGGTCGATTTCGGCCTGAAGCGATTCGCCCTGTTCGTGAAGGACTGGGACCCTAAGGAGCTACGAACGTTCACCGAACTGCTCTGGAAGCTCCAGTCGTCGATGGCGATGATCTCCGCTCGGGAGCAACGTCCGGCCACGGGTCGTCGTCGCGGCTGAGAGTCGCCCCCTGGTCGAGGTCGAAATGGTCGCGCCACAGCGCGTCGATATCGGCCGCGTACTCCTCGCCACGTTGTTCACCACAGCGTGTCGCGTCGTACTGATCGGCCAGCTGATCGAACTCGGTCATCGCCCTATGGTGGCGCGCCGCGTCTGCTGGCGTTGGACGCCATCAAACAGAACGTCCACTTCGGTACGTCTGTAGGGATCGGCATCCCGTAGGCCGGGCGCGCCAGATCGAGATGGCTCGGTTCGCTGGTTCTGATCGGCCCCCCTGCACCCCGTCGGCTCCTTGGCGTCATTGTTAGCCTGTGCGTGAGGCATGAATGAGGCACAAGGAAGGGGTGCGCGGCAGGATCGACCTCGGGGCACGTCTAGGACCTGCGCTGACGGCTTACATCGGCCTCACAACAAGGGGCGTCCCGGCAGCACACCTTAAGCAGCAGTGCAGCTTCGCCGCTGTGCTTTGTCAGCAGGGTCTTCAGTTCTTCCCGGATCGTGCGGGCGCCGTCGGAGAGATGTGCCGAGTAGGTCGCCACGACGGCGTCGTGTTGGTCTCGACGTGGGCGAGCGAGCGCCCACTGGGACTCTTCGGTCCGATGACCGAGGCGTTACGCGCTGTGGGCGTAGAGGCCCACCCCCCGGCGTTTGACCCCAAGAGCTACAGCCTCGGTGCCGGAGAGCTGCGCAGGCTCCTCTCGGATGCGGGCCTGCGGGAGGTGGTCGTCAAAACGGTTGAGCTCGACGCTGTATGGCGCAACGCTGAAGGATGCCGTCGCGACGGTGATAGGCACGCCCTACGAGAGCGTCGAGGCGCTCCCCGTCGAAGGCCAACAGGGGGAGCGTAGCCTGTTCACCCAGCGACTCACGCAGTCGCCGGACGGCACGGTCACCATTCGGACGACGATCCATGTCGCGCTCGGCGTTAAATGGCCTCCCTGATCGTTTACGAGAATTCCGGAGCGGTCGCTTGGGAATGGAACGCAAGCGCTTGGTCTTCTAATCCATTTTCTAATCCATGGCCTGATATCGGCCATCATCGACCGGCATCCAGGGAGGCCGGGCACGAACAAAAGTCGTTGTCATGGCACTAGGCATCATCGCGCGGCACCGTCTAGCACCTCTGGAACCTGACTCATAACCCGAAGGTCGAAGGTTCAAATCCTTCCCCCGCCACCAAAGAAAGTGCAGGTCAGAGCCGGTGTGAGGGCACCGGCTCTTTCGTTGTCCCGGGGCGTAACCGAGAGGCCAACCCAGAATCTTGGTTATGCTGCGCGCATGCGCTGATCGAAGCGTGAAATCAAGAAGGGCGTCTGGGAGCTGCGTGTCGCGACCGGGAAAGACGCAGTGACCGGCAAGTACGGTCAGGTCTCCAAGAGGTTCCACGGCAGTGCGCGAGACGCTGACACCGCCCTTCGTGAATTGATCGAGAAGCAGGCCCCACGGACCGACGGTGTCGGGGCGACTTTTGGCCAGCTCCTCGACCAGTGGCTGGAGGAGTGCGAGCGCCTTGACCTATCGCCGACGACCCTTCGGTCGTATCGGGCCGAGGTCAAGAAGACGATCCGACCTCGGCTCGGCAAGGTGCCGATCAGCCGACTGAGCGCGAAACACCTCGATGACCTCTACGGGTCGATGAAGGACGCCGGCAGCTCGCCAAAGACTATTCGGAATCACCATGCCGCTATCTCGGCTGCTCTGCACCAGGCGCTCCGCTGGGGCTGGGTCAGCACCAACGTCGCTGAGATGGCCAAGCCGCCCCGGGTCTCGCAACGTCGGATTCACGCGCCTTCTGTTGGGGTTGTGCGACAAGTCATCGAGGCCGCCGAGGAGCGAGATCCTCGGCTCTCGCCGCTGCTGATGCTGGCAGCGCTCACCGGTATGCGCCGCGGCGAGCTCTGTGCCCTCCGGTGGTCCGATGTCGATCTGTCTAACGGGACGATTGACGTGGAGCGCTCGCTCGTCGTTGTGCCGGGGGGCCTCGCCGAGAAAGGCACGAAGACTGATCGATCCCGTCATGTCGCGCTCGACGAGGTCGGCGTGGCGGTCCTCATTGCACACCGGGAGCGTGTCACGGCATGGGCAGAACAGGCTGACGTCGAGGTGAGACCGGATGCTTTCGTGTTCTCCCCGTTCCTCGAGGCGGCGACGCCATTCCGGCCGGACAACGTGACTTCCTTCTTCATCAGAGTGCGTGACTCGGTTGGCGCGCCGACGGTAAGGCTCCATGACCTGAGGCACTTCACGGCCACCCAGCTCATTGGGGCGGGGGTCGATGCCAGAACCGTGGCAGGACGGCTCGGCCATTCCGATCCGTCGTTGACCTTGCGCGTCTACAGCCATCTCATCGAGGAGCGGGACCGGGCTGCAGCCGCGATCATGGGACAGGTGTTGCGCGGCAACACCGACAGTTTGAGGAAGACCTCACCGGTCGTGGCCCCGGCTCGGCTCTTTCGCCGGCCGCCCACCTTGGGAACGACTTCACCGTGAGGTAGGAGCCATATGGTTCTTGGCTACAACGGGCGACACCCCGAAACTGAGGTGGCCTGAGACGTCGCCGCTCTTCGAGCCGACTCGTGGCAGGAACTTCTTGGTCTCACTGGCAACGGTCTGTTCGCTGGCCATGGTGGAACCCATCCATCTCTCCCGCCTAACCGGGCTTGGGCACCACCGTGTTTCGGGGTGGACGAGTCGGTGACGGCATCCGACGGGGACGTCCGTCTTCTGTCCGCGCGATGTCGTACTCGAAGGCGTCGAGGAGTTGGAATAGCTCGTCGCTTATCCACTCGCGGCCCCGCCGGCGTCCGACCCGGGTAGGGACGAGCACGGCATGCTCTTGCAACCGGTTGAGCGCCGCCCGCGCCGCTGTGGGCGTGACGTGGTAACGGTCAGCTGCGATCTCGGCGCTCACGATCGGCTGGGCCGGCAGTCCTGCGATGATCCTGCGGGCGACAGAGTCGGCTCGGGGATTGTCTGCCCGCTGAACCAGTTCGGCGAGCAGGGCGTCGAGGTGTTCCCAGAGCGATCGTGCCGCGCCGGCCGAGGCTGACACCGCATCGGCGAACGCCCCGATCCAGTCATCGACGCGGCCCTCTCTAAAGTCGGTCAAGCCGGCAACGTAAGAGCGCGGCGAGGCTGCCAGGACCACGCTGACGGGCGGAACGAACAGCGGAGTCAGGGCGCGGCGACGGAGGATGACGTGGACGAGACAGCGGCCAGTACGGCCGTTGCCGTCCGCGAAGGGGTGGATGGTCTCGAACTGGGCGTGGCCTATGGCGGCCTGCGCAACCGCTGGCAAGTCGTCTCGGTTCACGAACCGCAAGAGATCATCGAGCAGGTCTGGCACCCGGTCCGGCGGTGGTGGCACGAACGCTGCGTCAGCGGGACTTGTGCCCCTTCCGCCGATCCAGTTCTGATCGGTTCGGATAACGCCGGCGAAACGGGTCTCGCTCGTGCCCTCCAGCAAGACCCGGTGAATATCGAGCAGGTCGTCCACATCGAAGTCAGCTCCTTCGATCCCGTGTCTGATTGCTCGTTCCATCGCTGTGACGTTGTTCGCGACGACTCGAGCCGTGCCGTCGGCGACGAGGGGTTCGTAGGCGGCGAGTGCCACGCGCTTGTTGGAGGCGCGGAGTCCTTCGATGAACGACGAGCCGAGGGCTTCGGCACGAAGCAGCGGTCCGGCGATTGCCTCGAGATCTTGACCGATGCCGGCTGCCTGGAGTTGCGCTACGAACCCTGTGGCGCGCGCTACGGCGTCAGCAGCGCGAGCGGCAAGCGGGTTGTCCCACTCGGCAATCGGATCGGGTACGTATGCCTTGAACCGGAAGGGTTTGCGGTCCTTCCGAGCGCCGAAGCCACCCCCCTCCCACAGACAATCGACAAGCTCTGGCACCATGATCCTTTCGCTCGGACGGCAACTACGAAAAGAAACTGCAGATCCTTTCGTAAGATCCCATCCTTGCGTAAGGTTTGACGTTACGCAAGGAAACAGAGGGATCCTTACGTAGCTAGCCGGTTGTTGCCCCGAGACTGAGGTGGCCTGAAACGTCGCCGCTCATGACGCCGAGAGGAACCGGCGACCTGTGGCTCCGTTCTGATCCGTAGTCACGTCTCGGCCGTCCAGGCTGTTGGGCGGGGTTAGCTCCGTTAGCACTGAGTTCGGGCTCTGTATCTCGCACCATCCAGGAAGTGCCGCCCTGTCCATGCCGTCTGAACCCGTGGATTAGCAAGGGATTAGCAGTACAGGGCCGAGAGACAGCGACTGACGCATACTCCCTGCCGATTATTTGCGGGCACTCTCGACGCCCGGACGTGTGACCTGACCGACGTTCTACGACTCGAGGAACCGCAGCACCGCTAGCACGCGTCGGTGGTGCGCCTGCGACACCGGCAGGTCGAGTTTGGTGAAGATGTTGGCCACGTGCTTTTCGACCGCTCCCTCCGAGATCACGAGCGCACTCGCGATCCCTGCATTCGAGCGGCCCTCCGCCATGAGCGAGAGCACCTGCCGCTCTCGCTCGCTGAGCCGCGCTAGCGACTCCCGCATGCGCGAGGCGCCCACCATCTGCGTGACCACCTCGGGGTCGAGCGCCGTGCCGCCAGAGGCGACCCGCACCAGCGCCTCCACGAAGTCACTGGTGTCAGCGACGCGGTCCTTCAGCAGGTAGCCGATGCCTGCCGCGTCGCGCGCCAAGAGTTGGGCCGCGTAACGGGTCTCGACGTACTGCGAGAACAGCAAGATCCCGAGCTTCGGGTATCGCTCGCGCAGCCCGATCGCGGCCCGCAGCCCCTCGTCGGTGAACGTCGGCGGCATCCGAATGTCGACCACTACCACGTCGGGGCAGTCCCTTTCGACGGCCTCCTCGAGATCGTTCGCAGCGCCGACTGCGTCGGTGATCACGAACCCGCGATCGGCCAGCAGCTGCACGAGCCCGTCCCGCAAGACTGCCGAGTCCTCGGCAATGGCGACGCGGATGGTGTCGCTCATGCGTGCAGTGGGAGGTCGACGGTGACGACAGTGGGACCACCAGGCGGGCTAGCGACGTCGAGGTGGCCGTCCACCGCTTGCACGCGTTCGCCAAGGCCGGCGAGACCGCTCGACGAGGACCCGACGAGGACGGAATGGGCGCCTCCTCGCCCGTCGTCCCGCACCACGACGCGCAGCCACGCCCCATGCTGGACGCAGCTCACGCTCGCCCTCGAGGCCTGTGAGTGCTGGGTGACGTTGGCAAGCAGCTCGGCGACGCAGAAGTACGCGATCGCCTCGATCGCCGGCGTCGGGCGGTCCTGTAGCGTGACAGTGACATCCGTGGGTACCGCGCTGCGCGCGGCCAGCGTCGACAGCGCACCCTCGAGGCCGACGTCGAGCACGGGCGGATGGATGCCCCGGGCGAGGTCTCGCAGCTCCACGATCGCCTCCTTAGCGCCGCGGTGCGCGTCGTCCACCAGGCGGCGCACCTGGTCGAGATCGATGTCTCCGCCGGCGGCGAGCTTCTCCTTTGCCTGGCCGAGGCGCATCGCGACGGCAACGAGTTGTGCCTGCGTCCCGTCGTGGAGGTCTCGCTCAATGCGGCGGAGGGTGGCGGCAGAGGCGTCCACCGTGCGCGTCCGCGCCTGCTCCAGCGTACGCATCCTCGTCGTGACGGCGTCGGGCGACAGGAGCGCCCGCATGAGGTGGCGGTCGACGAAGACGACAAGCCGCATTGTCCAGGGGGCGACGAAAACCAGCAGCACCCCGGTTATGAAGATGAAGAGACCGTGCCAAAAGCCGTTGGTCCCGACGGAGAAGTAGCCCGGCGGGAAAAGAGTGGGGACAAAGCCGAACTCCCCCGGGCTGCTGGTGCGGTGCGCGCTCCAGATCGGGTACGTCAGGCACGTGAACGCCGCCAGCCAAGTGCTGAGGGCGAACCAGACACCGAAAGCGACAAGCGGGGCCTTGGCCAACGTGTAGACGACGGCCCGCCAGCTCGTGCGGTCACGGAGCGCGGACTGGAGCCAGCCGAAGAATCCCGGGCGGGCCACGAACGGCTCGGGTTCCTCGATGTCGGTGTCGAGCAGGCTGCGGGCGAGCCCCCGGTGCCACCCCCCTATGCCCCGGGCACCGCGCAGCGACGCCGCGAACACGACGAGGCCGACGAACGTGACAACGAGCGCCGTCCCGGCCGCCATTGTCAGCACGATGAACGCCCCACCGACCACCTGGAGCAGCGCCGCGAGGACGAAGAAGAGGAGTTCGCGCCAGGTTCGCCGCGTGAACGGCGTCCTTGCCACGGTGGTCGCTATCCGCTGTAGCTGGTCGAGGCGGGCCTGCGGGACGACGAACTCCCGCTCCCGTCCGCGAGTTCGCAGGTGTAAACGCAACCCGGATTCCTCGACATCGGCCCGCATCATGTTGAACACGTTACGGGAGCGGGCTGATCCTGAGAATGGCGCTAGCCGGCATCTCCGAGGGGGGACAACCCCCGTCGCGGGGGTCCCACCGGCCGTTGGCGCCGCGATCATAGTCGCCGATGTGTACGGACAGACTGGACAGACTCGGCGGATCCCGGCGCCCGAACGTGAGCACATAACTTCGATCTTCGTGTCGCCGCGTTCCGCCCCGATCAGACGGATACGGGCGGATGCCTCAGCACATGGCACAGCGTGCTCGCCGCTCGAACCGGTAGGAGACTGGCGCAGTGGGACCGGAGGACCTGAGCGCACTGAACCTCGATGTGTACGACACGCGTGGGGGCCTATGGAATCCTGAGAACGGGGAGCTCGATCAACCTGATGGGTGGGAGTTCCTGCTGAGCGGCGATGCCTTTGTCACCCGGCGGGTCAAGGCGGCGGGCACCTACTGGAAGCTGTGGCGCCCCCGGAGCCGTAACCAGCCGCATCGCCGGCTGCTAGGCCTCTTGGCGCCAAAGGCGGCCATCGAAGCCGCCCAGGCCGAGGCGGTTGGCAGTGAAGCGGTGCGTGCGAGCCGCCGCTCCCAAGGAGCGGTGTACCGAGCTCGCAGGGAGGATCTGTACCGCGAGGAGCTGAGCGACGCCATCGTGTCCTACCTCGATTTCGCCCCTGAGCACGCCGAGCTAGCCAAGAGCATCGCGACCGAAGCAGCCGATCGGGCGGCCGAGGTCGGCAGTGGCCGGATCGAGCGCACCCGGACCCTCGAGATCAACGAACGGGCGGCGCTCGCGGCCCGGGCCCTCATTCGGCACCGTTACACGGGTTACGAAGAACGCCTCGCCCAAGAGGTGTGGGAAGACGACTACCTCTATCGGGAGGTCAAGGCCGACGCCGCTGGGAATCCTTCGGACTCCGATATGTCCACAGAAAGGCTACATACCATTTGACCTGCGGATATAGCTAGATGAAGGCAAGAGAAACCTCATCGTGTGGACATATCTGTGGACGTATCTGGCGCGTGCTCGCCTTCGTGCACACCGGCACCGCAACAGAGATCACTACCGCCGGGTGTCAACGGCCCAACTGGGGCCTCTCCCCACGGACACCCTGCGGACACCTAGACCGGTAGCGGACACCGAAATCAGAACGGACGAGGAACGGGTCGCCTTCAGCGTCACCGAGGTCGGGAAACTGCCCGGGCATTTTCCAGGCTCTCGCCAACTCTTCTAGGGGGATCTAGGCGGTCGTGGTCATGATTCGCGTCCTTGTCGTCAACTCGGGCCAGTTGTGACTTGTAATGTGATCAATATCGGTTTGCCTGCATTGGTGCTCTGGCAGCGCGAGTTGCTAAAAGTGCCTAGTTGCGGTTAGTCCGCAAGTCGCCTAAATTAGCAAGTCATGGGAACTGGGCCGAACGATTTGCAACTGAGCGACGAACAGCTCGTTGAGCGCGCCGCGGAAGAACTGCGCAGTCACCTTCCCGATCGTTGGACAGTCACCGTCGCAGATGGTCCGGCCCAAACGAATGGGGAGCCCGGTAAGCAGATACTCGTCAACCACGCGGGCACGGGCGGATACAGCGCGCTCGTCGAAGCCCGTCGCTCGTTCACTCCCCAAGATGCGCGCCGTCTGTTGGGTGGGCCGCTCGGTCCTCGCTTGCGAGCGATGACAGGGAACATGCCGATCACCGTTGTCGCGCCCTACCTCAGTCCTCGAACGCGAGAGGTGCTAGACGCCGAGAAAATCGGCTACATCGACCTTGCCGGCAATATTCGTCTCGACTTGCAGAACCTCTACGTCGAGATCGAGCGCACGGCCCGCAACCCCAACAGTACGCCGACGGCTGCCCCCGGCCTTCGGGGGGCGATGACCGGGCGCGTCGTGCGTGTGCTCGTCGACGTGTACCCCCCGTACGTGCTCAAGCAGATCGCGGCGGCTGCCGGCATCGACCGCGGCTACACCTCTCGCATCCTCGAGTCTTTGAGCGAGCAGGCACTTATCGAGCGCGAGCCACGAGGGAAGGTCACCGACGTCGACTGGCCGGCGCTCTTGCGTGCGCGAGCGCAGTACCTCGATCTCCTCGGTCGGCGAACGACGAGCGGGTATATCTCGCCCCGCGGTCCGCAAGCTACGCTCGATTCGCTCGCTCAGCGTGCACCCGACGAACCCTGGGCGGTCACCGGCTCCTTCGCTGCCGTGCGTTTCGCTCCGGTTGCAGCACCGGTGCTTCTCGTCGTGTACACGATGAATCCAGCTGCGCTGGCAGTCGATCTCGATCTGCTTGAGGCCGATCGGGGCACAAACGTCGCCCTCGTTCGGCCGACCAACTACGGTCCGTTCGACCGTACCGAGTGGGACGATGGGATTCGGTGGGCCGGCCTCAGTCAGGTCGCGCTCGACTGTCTTTCAGGCAACGGCCGTATGCCCGCCGAGGGAGAGGCTCTGCTCGAATGGATGGCGAAGAACGAGGCGAGTTGGAGAACGACGATCGACCAGATGCCGGCGCCAGCGCGCCGGCCGGAACGACCGACGCCCGCACGGTCATAGCTCGCGCGGTCCTCCTCGACGCGCTCGAGGCCCTCCGAGAACACCAACCCGCGATCATCCTGGTTGGTGCTCAGGCCGTCTACCTCCACGCCGGTGCCGGTGAGCTCGCTGTGGCCGCGTACACATTCGACGGCGACCTCGTCGTTGACCCCGCGCTCCTCAACGACGTACCTCTCATCGAGCAGGTGACGCGAGCAGTCGGCTTCGTGCCCTCGATTCGGGGCAACGCGGTTGAGCCAGGGGTATGGGTGACCAGACGACGCGCGGGCACCGAGGAGGTGTTGGTCCCAGTGGATCTGATTGTCCCCGAGGCGTTCGCCACTTCGAAGGGCCGACGGAGTGTGCGTATCGGCGCGCACGATCGCTTTCGGCGGAGAGTGACCGAGCCATTGCGCAACTGTGAACTCATCGGGTCACACCACTTCTCACAGCGGTGCTCACAGCAGTGCTCACAGACGAGATCGCGGAACGGTTCTCGGTTCGACCATCACGCACTAGAAGCGTCTGCGCGCTCCGGCAGCTCACAGCAACACTCACAGCAACACTCACAGACCCACATCACAGCCCTGTGAGTGGAAGGACCCGGTCGCAGCGAGGCGCGGGGCGGGTCTTCGGCCAGACCCTCTCACGGTTCCGGTGATGGAACGGGGGAGCCTTCCGCCTCACGCAAACCGAGGCGTTGTCTCCCCTCAGTTTGGCTCGGCCGCTCGGCGTGTGTTGTAGAGGCGGACGGCCCAGAGGTAGGCAAGAACGGCGATGCCGAAGCTCCACGTGATAGCGGCGATGGCGTGATCGCCAATGGCGGCCTTGGTGAGTAGTCCGCGGACTGTGTCGGCGACAGGAGTGAAGGGCTGGTACTCGGCGAACTGGCGCAGGCCCGTTGGCATAGTGGAGGTGGACACGAAGCCGCTGCTGAGGAAGAGCAGCAGGAACAGGATCATTGGGGTGTTGCTGGCGGTCTCGACGCTCTTGGCGGCCAACCCGAGCGCGACCGCGAGCCAGATGAGCGCGAAGGCGAACAGGGCCAGTATCCCTATCGCGGCGAGCCAGTCCAGCGGCCCGGCGCCGGAATGGAACCCGAGGGCGAAGGCGGCCCCGATGAGAATGGCCATGGCGGCGAGGGTCTGGATCAGGCTCCCGAGGACGTGGCCGATGAGCACTGAGGCGCGGGCGATGGCCATCGTGCGGAACCGGTCGATGATGCCGCCAGTCATGTCCATGGCGACCATGATCGAGGTGCCTTGGACGACCGAGGTCACGGTGATCAGCAGAACCCCGGGAACCACGTAGTCCAGGTAGGCGTGGCGTCCCAGGTGCGCGCCGAGGCCAGCGCCGAGCTGTCCTCCGAAGACGTAGACGAACAGCAGCAAGAGCACGATGGGTAGGCCGACGAGCATCACGGTCATAGACGGGTAGCGGAGCTGGTGCTTGAGGTTGCGGCGCAGCATCACCCGTGAGTCGCTGAGCCTATAAGGGAGCGTGGTCATCGTTCCGCTCCTTGTGGTGTGGGGTCCCGGTCGGGCTGGGCGCTGACGTGGCTGCCGGTAACGGCGAAGAACACGTCGTCGAGGTCGGGAGTGTGGATCGACAGCCGTTCGACCTCGATACTTGCGCGGTGCAACTCGTCGAGGAGTTCGCGGAGCGAGTCCACGGAGTCGTCGGTCGGGACCTGCAGAACGAGCTGGTCCTGTTCGGGACTGGCCGCCGGGAGCAGCTCTGCTGCCAAGTGGAACTCGTGCAGGTCAGCGAAATGGAGCCGTACGTGGCCGCCAGGGATGCGGCTTTTCAACTCGGCGGGCGTTCCTTCAGCGACGATCCGGCCCTGGTCGAGCACCGCGATCTGGTGGGCGAGGTGGTCGGCCTCGTCGAGGTACTGGGTGGTGAGCAGGATCGTGACCCCCGCCGCAACGAGCTCACGAATGATCTTCCACATGGTGCGTCGGCAGCGCGGGTCCAAGCCCGTGGTGGGCTCGTCGAGGAAGATCACCCGCGGCTGATCCACGAGGGTCATCGCGAGGTCGAGGCGTCGTCGCATCCCGCCGGAGTAGGTCGAAAGCAGCTTGTGGGCGGCGTCGGTCAGGTCGAACTGCTCCAACAATTCGGCCACTCGTCGTCGCCCAGCTTCGCGGCCGAGATGACGAAGGTCGGCCATCAGTTGCAGGTTCTCGGCACCGGTGAGCAGGTTGTCCACCGCGGAGAACTGACCGGTGACCCCGATTACGGTGCGAACTCCGTCCGGATCGGTGACCACATTGTGACCGGCAATGGACATCGACCCGGAGTCGGCCAGGATCAGGGTGGACAGGATGCGGACCATCGTGGTCTTGCCGGCTCCGTTGGGGCCGAGAAGCGCCAGGATCGTCCCCTCCTCCACGGCCAGGTTCACCTTGTCGAGCACCACGTGCGCACTGAACGACTTGCACACGTCCCTGGCAACGATCCCCGGCGCGCTGATCTGGCCTGTCATCCCGCTCGGCCCTCTCGATGGGGACCCGGAGCCTCAGGAAGGTCGCCGGCGGCTCGCAGCTTCTCCCGACGGTCCTTCCACTCCTGCTCCAGCGCGGGAAGCCGCTCCACCAGGAAATCGGCGAACGCGGCCCACTCCAACAAGATCGCTCGCCGTTCAGGCGGGGCGTCCTCAAGGAGGCGAAGACCCTCTCGGGCCAGCTCGCCCTGCTCCCGGTACTCGGAGATGTCGGCGCCCGTGGCTCTGGGCGACGACATGTCGATACGCACCCGGTCCATCCGCTCGCCTGCGGCCCGGGATCGCTGGATGAGCCCGAGATTCTCCAGCGTGTTGACTGCGGCGGCGATGGCGCTCCGGCTTGCCAGCAGTGCGTCAGCCAGCTCGGTGATGCTCTGCTCCCGTGGATCGCAGACCGCCAGGTATCCCAGTAGGCGGCCCACCATCGGGGCCATCCCGTAGCGGCGGGCGTAGAACCGGCCGACATGGTCGGCGTACGTGATCTCCTCGTCACTTGGCATACCGATAAAATACATTATTTCTGAGATAACACAAATATGTTGCATCTCAGGACAAAATTCTGAGAGCGCCGGGATAAACCGGCACGGAGGAGGGGATGCAAGAGCCCTACACCGAAGGAGTAGCGACCCATGCTGACCCCGAGTCATGCGTCGGCGTCCGCGAGGGTGCAGGCGAAGCGTTGACAGGGGCACGTGCAGGCCGGGCTATTGAGCCGCGAAATTTGGCATTCGGGGCGCCCAGGTGGTTTTGAACACTGCAGGCAACACCGGTGGCGACGCTATTCGCAAGACGCCGCAGGGCCCCGCGCGGTCGAAGAACCACGGCATGTACGGAACCTCCGTGCGCGAGAACCGGGAGGTCCCGCGGTCGCTCGACCGGCTGATCACCGGGCGGGCCGCTCAGGGAAGGCTAAGGCCACAATCCTGAGATGGACGACCGCAGGAAATCGGACGACCCCGTAGTGTGCGCCGGGCGGCGCATGTTCTTAGCTGGTGAAAGTCCAGTCGTACCGTCTCCAGGCGGGATCCGTAGCCAAAGGCGGGGGTAATTCCTCGCCGGGCACGGCGGGAGCGGAGTGGATGAGAGGAGGCGTGACCGAGGATGTCCCACGGGGACAGGACTGAGCGCCGGGTGAAGGAAACGACCGGGATAAGCATCTGCCCCCTACCGGAGGCCGGACGGTCCGCCCTCGCTTTTCCTGGCGTCTCCGACGACCGTCGTGCAGGACAAGGCGCCCACCGCGAGGTGGGGTCTGAAGGGTTTGAGGCGACGCGGGCGGCCAGCTTCCAACGGCCCGACGTACGCGATCGGGCTGTCGCCGTCGATGAGTTCGAGAACAGGGAATCCTGCATGTTCTCGTGCAGCATTCAACACTTCCACCATGGCAGCGGTTGCTGCACCGCCACCACCACCGATGACGGTGAAGTCCAGATCCGCCGAGTAGCGGTAATCAAGGATGTGCACGAGCCGAAGCGCTGTGCCGCCCTTGAAGACGAGTTGCCCACCGTCCGTCGGCTTCGCTCGGTGTAGTTGGGCGACGATTGAGCCAGGACGTAGTCCCGTTCCACAACCGAAGCATCGACGCTGTCGTCGTTCGCCCGACGCGTGATCGCAAACCGGGTCAGCATCGCTAGTTCCCAACGACCGCTCGCAGCTCATCGATTGTCGTGTTCCACGCCACCCGAAGCCGTGTGTCTATCCATGCGACACGGTGGTCGCGTGGATCCAACCGGATCACCTGTTGCCGCTTGCCAACTTCCGGAGTCAGTCTCAGAGGCAACTGGAGCGCCGTCGCCAAGGACGCGAGGCGACGTGCTGCTGCTTGTCCGCGCGTTCCGAAGGCATTGGTGAGTTGTGCGATGCGCGCCGAGTCCGCATCTCGCGATCCGGAGGCGACCGCCTCGGCGAGACGTTCCACGCCGCCGACGAGGTCCACACGGAGAGCACATTCAAAGAGTGCCCGCTCCAGCGACGAGCGCCACGAGTTCTTGACCGCTTCGGCTTCCAGGTGAATCGTCTCCGGCTTCTCTATGACGAGACGAAGTGGTCTGCGGCTGACAGTTGAGAACCTGACCCGCTCCGTGCACGCGACGTAGATCGTCCGGACCGGATGGCTGAGCACTCGGAGCTCGCTTAGGGCGCTCAGGTAGGCAATCCGGTGATCCCGGCCTTCAAACGCCGCCCCGACGGCAAAGCCGAGGTTCTCGGTCGCCGCCGACGTCCCCAGCGCTCCGAACGGGCGGATCGCATAGTGGCCTCTTGCCACCTTGTCGACCAGGCCCTTCTTGCTGAGTCGCGTGAGGGCGTTCGCGGTCGCCTCCGTGGACACCCCCAGGTGGGCCTTGGCGTCCTCGAAGGTGAACTCGTCTCGGCCCTCTGAGAGCAGGGTATCGATCAGTTCGAGCCGGCGGGTCACGTCGGCCTCCTATGAGCCAGTATACCAGAAACTCACGTAAAACGTGACTTAACGCCGTGTTGGGCAACTCATTCGTAACTCACGTAAAGCGTGGGTTACCGCACATCTGCCCTGACTCCACGCCGACTCAGGGATCACCACTTCATCAGCATCACCGTCATCTTCAGCTCCTGTTCCTCTTCACGTCGCCTTCGAGTTGGATTTGTCGGGTCGTGACACAAAGCGTTCCTCGCTCGGTTGACCGATCGCCCCCCACAAAGGTGGCCCGGTGTCGCAGGTCCTCCCGCCAGCAACAGGATTCCTTCGAACTGATATGTCCCGTAGCGCTGTGATCTGCCGGCTTGCGGTCGTGATCATCGCGTCTCGGACATCAACTGCCTGAGTTGCGCTCTCACCGTCGCACGAACGTCATCTGGGAGCCCATCCCTCTCCGCCCCTGCAGCCTCAATCGCTTCGGGTGCCCGCGCTAAGAGGTTGTTGACCACCTCCGCAGCATGGTTCCTTGTCATGCCCCAACGTTCGGCTTCGTTAAGGATCCGGGCAACCGTGACCTTGTTGATCCGACGCACGTTGTCGATGTACATCGCCATGCGATCGATGCCGTAGTGGAGTGTGCAGAGCACGTCGTATAGAGGGCTCAAGGTCAGGGCACCTGAGTCGTGGTGAAGCAGAGAAAAGTTCTTCCCGTGGGCATCCCCATTGGTCACAAGAGCGTTGACGGTCACTGCGCGCAACAGGGCATCGAGGGAATCGGGTGCCGCCGCGGCCTGCAGGATGTCTGCGATCTTCTTCAGCGACGGCCCACCATCTTCTTCGTACTTGTTGTCTGGAAGGACCCCGGTCGCTTGGCAGAGGTCCTCCTGGTGGATCCGAACGACCGCCCCTGTCTCGTCGACGACACGGTCAAAGCGCTCGACCACGAGTAACTTCCTGCCGCCGATCATGGTTGTTTCGACATGAGCCACGGACAGGCCGAGGTGTTTGGCAACGCGCATGCAGAAGGCCTCGTTCTCCACGCTTGCCGGGAACCGTTCGATCTGCGGTTTGACGATATGAGTGGTGGGGGTCCCGTCCACCGGTCGTCCCCACCTGCCGTCAGGCAGGCGCGTGAGGAGAAGCTTCTCTTGAACACCACCTAATGACAGCCGCACCCGCTCGTCTATTCCAAGTGGGGCGGTGCGGAGGTTGGCGATCAGCGCCGAGATGTCCTGCTCCGTCAGAGGCTCTGCTGTCAGCGTCGATGCTGGTGGGGGAGGAGGTTCCTCGGCCGGCTGGATCACCAATGCCCCGGCACAATCCCGGCCTATGGCACGGATCAGGCCGTACGTGTCGCTCGCCCGCAGGTTGAAGTCCCGGGCGACGGTGAGGCGGGACTGCCCCTCCGGGAGCAGTCCGTCCAGGAACGGTCGGACGACGCCCTGGGTGTGGCGCTCCGGCCGGACCGGGAGGCTGAGCGACAGCAATGGTGTACCCAAGGCGTAGCGACTGAGCGCTTCTGACGTGTAAGTGAGCCTCAGCCGCCGCCGTTCCTCCTCGACAATCGCGATCGGTTGGTCGTAGAGCCAGATCGTCAGCCCCTCCGCCACTACCACTCCGCCTTGTCCAGGGTCATCCGCACTCCGAGCTGCTTCAAGACGCGGAGGATCCGCCTTACCTGCTCGGTCTCTTTTCCCCGCTCGAGGTCAGACAGGTATGTCCGGTTCAGCCCTGCAC
>Ga0326728_10006542_pt1 | contig 31223 bp, 30 predicted proteins | sample MB3enrmetagenome_FD_207602 | JGI IMG/M metagenome (GOLD analysis project Ga0326728, IMG submission 207602) | Lab enriched peat soil microbial communities from McLean, Ithaca, NY, United States - MB31MN | ecosystem: Environmental > Terrestrial > Soil > Wetlands > Peat | place: USA: New York...
GTTGAATGTGATTCCAAACTTCCAAAGTCGTCGACATGAACTATTTGATTGACTGGAAGCTTAAATGTTCAAATTAAATGAAAAATCTCGAGCAAAATGGAGTTTTGCAAGAGGCTCCGTGTATTTGCATTATTCTGTTCGTGGATTGGTGCCCTTTCTCGCTTGAAGGTTTGTGCTCAAAGTGTCGGTGGCAAAGCCCCAGCGGAATAAACGGCTGGTCGGGGCATTACGCCGTCGCCCCGCCCAATCGCAGCCCCTTCCAACTACAGTGCTGCACCTGACTTTTAACACTCCCCAGATCATTTCTCAGCCCCAGGTCAAACTGCTCCCGTATCAGTTCGCCCAACATCAGGAACTGTGGCCTCAACACTCCTTGCAAACGGGCGCCAGAACAGCCATCCTCTACACATGAACAACATGAGCCGTCCCAATGAGCGCACTGGACTGGCCCGCCTCCTTGGCGCCGCCGGCCTTTTTGCCAGCCTTCTACTGATGACCCTCCCCGTGAATGCCGCCCCTCAATCCACCAACGCCCCTCAACAACTGGAAACGGCCACTTTCGGCGGCGGCTGCTTCTGGTGCATGGAAGCCGTTTTTCAACGTATCCCCGGCGTAAAATCAGTCGTCTCGGGATATGCAGGGGGCAGAATGCCCAACCCCAACTATGGGCAGGTTTCCTCCGGAGAGACCGGGTATGCGGAAGTCGTGCAGATCAAGTTTGATCCTGCCGTCATCTCCTACCGCAAGCTCCTGCAGATCTTTTGGGAAGCCCACGATCCGACGACGTTTGACCGCCAAGGGAACGACATCGGCACCCAATATCGCTCCATCGTCCTTTACAGCAACCAAACCCAGAAGCGTGCCGCCGAAAAATCCAGGGCGGACGCTGCCCGGCACTTTTCCGCGCCCATTACTACCCAGATTGTTCCCCTGAAAAAGTTCTATCCGGCCGCTCAATATTATCAGAACTATTATAACCAGCACCAGAGCCTGCCTTATTGCCAGTCCGTCATCGCCCCAAAACTGCGCAAACTGATCGACGCCGGAGCGGTTCCCGCGGAGAAAAAGTAGCCCTAGTCAACATTTTGCACGGTGGAAGTTCCCGTTTGCGATTGGCGCCTCGGCCCGAGTGATTAAGATTAAGAACTTCGCTCGAACAATCAGTGAACAACATCTCAGCACATTTTTGAAGACAAGAAAGTTTGACTATGGCAATGATTGATTTTGGCGGTCGGTCGAGAACGGCGACACCGTTAGGTTTCGGTAAAGGGGTTCCTAGCATGTCAACATTTTGTTTGGCGTCATGCCGAGAAAATACCGCGCCCCATCCGCTCTGTCCACCAACAAATGCGCCCACAAATGCGCCAGTGGCAATCCCATGACAAAGCCAACGTTATCGTTAACGTAACGGGCTTGTTACGGGTTTGTAACGGAAAATGTTACGGGCTAAGTCGTTGATTATCAACACTTGTTACAGTGTTACACCTTTTTTGGACCTATGTATCCATCTGTAAGCGCCGCGGAATGCTGATGAACGATTACTTGTTCGTGCCCGGCGGGGTTGCCTTCCCGGCCGGCGGCGCGGCCGGAGCGGCGGATTGGGCCGGAGGCAGATTGGACAACAGCGGCGTTTGCAGCAATCCACTATTGCCCGACGGCGCGGTCGCAGGCAACGAAATTGGCGCGCTGATCGGCGCCGGGGACTGTTTCATCAATGCTTCCCTCAGCGCCTCCGCGCTGGATTTCTGGTGCTCTTTGGAAGCCAGCACGGCCATGCAGATGGCAAGGCTGAAGAAAATTCCCGCGACGTATTTGGTGAGTTTGGTCAGGACATTGCCGGAACCCGCGCCAAACAGGGCGTCGGTCGCGCCGCCGCCAAAGGCCAACCCGGCCCCGGCATCCTTCTTGGGCTGTTGCATCAGCACCAGGAGGACCAGAATGACACAATCCAGAAACATCAGGAAGGTCAGAAAGATATAGAGTAAATGCGTCATAATTTCCCGTTAAATCGAGTTCTTGATAATATCAGAAAAACTGCGGGCGTCCAGGGAGGCTCCACCCACCAGGGCGCCGTCCACATCCGGCTGGCTCATCAGGTCCCGGGCGTTGGACGTCTTGACGCTGCCACCATACTGGATGCGCACATGCCGCGCAACGTTTTCGTTGAACATGCCCGCCAGCAACTTGCGAATATGGGCATGGGCCTCCTGGGCTTGGGCGGTTGTGGCCGTTTTGCCGGTGCCGATGGCCCAGACCGGTTCGTAGGCGACAATCGTTTCCTCCATTTGTTCGGCCGTCAGCCCGGCCAGACTCCCGCGCACCTGGGTTTCGAGAACTTTTTCGGTCTGGCCTCCTTCCCGTTCGCTCAACGTTTCCCCGACGCACACAATCGGCTTGAGCGAAGCCGCGTGCGCGGCATGGGCCTTTCCGGAGATGAGTTTGTCGCTTTCCTTTTGGTATTGGCGCCGCTCGGAATGGCCCAATATGACGTAGCGCACGGAAAATTCCTTGAGCATCCCGGCCGCAATTTCGCCGGTGTAAGCGCCAAAGTTGTGTTCGCTCATGTTTTGCGCCCCCAGCCGGATCACCGTGTCGAGGACCGCCTTGGACACTTCGCTCAAGGCGGTGAAGGGTGGGCAGACAACGATTTCTACCTCTTTGCAGTTGGCCAGTTCGATCTTCAATCCCCGCACCAAAGCGAGCGCTTCAGCCACGGTTTTGTTCATCTTCCAATTGCCGGCAATGATTAATTTTCGTTCTTTATTCATGGATATTGGTTCCTTGGCCGCCCTTCATTTGTTGGACAACGCCGCCACTCCGGGGAGGACCTGGCCTTCCAGAAATTCCAGGCTGGCCCCGCCGCCGGTGCTCATGAAAGTCACCTTGTCGCCCAATCCCGCCTGGTTCAGCGCCTTGACGCTGTCCCCGCCGCCAATGATGCTCTTGGCCCCCTTGGCCGTGGCATAGGCCACGGCCTGGGCCACCGCATTGGTGCCCGCGGCGAAACGGGCGTCTTCAAACATTCCCATCGGACCGTTCCACATGATGGTCCGGGCCTGAAGGATGATGGCGGCGAAACGCTGGCTGGTTTCCGGCCCAATGTCCAGCCCGGCCGCATCGTTCGGGATATTGGCCTGGGTATTGGTTCGCGGATTTTGAATCTCTATCACCGCCTTGCCCTTCTTGTTCAACTTCCCCGTATCCACCGGCGTGCCGATCACGTCATCCACCGGCAGCAAAAATTGCACGCCGCGCGCTTTGGCCTTTTCCAGCGCAGCCCGCGCCAGATCAACCTTGTCCGGCTCGGAGAGTGATTTGCCGATTTTGAAACCTTGCGCCAGCTTGAAAGTATAAACCATCGCCCCGCCGATCAGGATCGTGTCCGCCTTTTCCAAAAGACGGTCAATCACTTTGATTTTGTCCGAAACCTTCGCCCCGCCCAAAATGACGACAAATGGCCGGGCCGGATTTTCCAACTCCTGGCCGAGGTACTTCAACTCCCGCTCCATCAACAAACCCGCCGCGCACAACCCGCCGCGTTGGGCGATCAGCCGCGGCGCTCCTTCCGTCGAAGCATGAGCGCGATGGGCCGAGCCGAAGGCATCGTTGACATAGACATCCGCCACCGCGGCCAGCTTGGCGGCAAACCCCGGGTCATTGGCCTCCTCCTCCTTGTAATAACGGACATTTTCCAAAAGCAGCACATCGCCGGCCTGGAGCGCCGCCACCGCCTTTTCCACCTTCCCGCCGATGCAATCCTCCACGAAGGCCACCCGCCGCCCCAGCATTTTGGACAACTCGCCGGCCACGGGGCGGAGCGACATCGTCGGTTCCCGTTTGCCCTTGGGCCGGCCGAGGTGGGCGGCCAGGATGATTTTGGCCCCCTTCCCGATCAACAACCGCAACGTGGGCAGGGTCTCCTTGATGCGCGTGGCATCATTGATAATCATCCGCCCGTCCTTTTCCTCCATGGGCACATTGTAATCGACACGCACCAGCACGCGCTGGTCCTTCACATTCAGGTCATTGACAGTCAACTTATTCATAAGGAGCCGCAGAATACTCCTCCGGCGCGCGAAGGAAAGTAAGAATTAAGAAGGCGGAATTAAGAAATGGGAAAAAACATCCGCCGCCGATTCTTCATTGCACGGTGGGGCGAGACTCTGTCGAGCCGTGACTTGGCCCGTTAAAGTCCGAAAAAACAGGTCACGGCTCGACGGAGTCTCGCCCCACCGTTTCCCCAAGTCAGGGAAAGCCGAGGCCGTAGAAGCGGGCGGGGTAATTCGACCACTGGGGATCGCTGAAATAGAACGAACCGTTGGTGAGCGTGGCGATCTGGAGCGGGGTCCAAACGGGGCTGGCCAGATTGGTGCAGGCTTCCACCACAACCGTAAAATTGACTGTGCCGGTGATGTTGAACCCAAATTGATTGTTCTGCACGCCAAAGTTCGCGCCAGCGACTTGGATCAGCGGGTTCCACAGCACGGTCTCAAGACCGGTGTCGGCGGAGAAGTCATCCCAACCGGTGGCGCCGGCCAAATAATAGACTTTCGCGTTGTCATTGGTGAACACAGTCCCATCAGCGGCGGGAGCGTTGCCCGTGAAATAGACGCCGGTCAGCTTGGAGCAGTCCTCGAACGCATTGCTCCCGATGTCGGTGACGCTGGCGGGGATCGTGATGCTGGTCAGGCTGGTGCAGCCATAGAACGCAGCATACCCGATGTTGGTGACGCTGCCGGGAATCACGATGCTGGTCAGGCTGGCGCATAATTCGAATACCTCGGCCCCGATGCTGGTGAGGCTGTCGGGAATCACGACGTTGGTCAGGCCGGTGCAGCCGTGGAACGCGGCAGCCGTAATGTTGGTGACACTGTCGGGAATCACGACGCTGGCCAGGCTGGCGCAGCCATAGAAGGCAGAATCCCCGATGCTGGTGACGCTGTCGGGAATCGTGATGCTGGTCAGGCTGGCGCAAAATTCGAATACCACATTTCCGATGCTGGTGAGGCTGGCGGGAATCACGACGTTGGTCAGGTGGGTGCAGAATTCAAACGCAGAATCCCCGATGTTGGTGACGCCGCCGGGAATCACAATGCTGCTCAAGCCGGCGCAGGCATAGAACGCAAAACCCCCGATGCTGGTGACGTTGGTGGGGATCGTGATGCCGGCCAGGTTGGCGCTGTTATAGAACGCTTGAGCCCCGATGCCGGTGACCAGCAGGTTGTTGATGTTAGTTGGAATGGCCACAACCGTGTTGGTCCCGGTGTAATTGGTGATGGTGAGAGTATTGTCGGCATTCGTCACGCAACCGAATTGGGCTTGCGCCGCCGCCGGTGCGGCCAACAGCAGCAAACCCAAAAGGATGGGCCACGCTCTTTTCATATTTGAACGACAGGAAATCGGCTTTTGCGGCTCCGCCGGCAATTTTGCGGCTTGGTGGTCGAGGACGCATTGGTTGCTGATTGCGCTCATTTCTGGCTGATTTTGCGCGATGATAGCCGAAAACCGGTCTGGCGTCAAACTTAAAGAAAGCAAGAATTAAGAAGGCAGAATTAAGAACTCGGAAAGGACATCCGCCACTGCCGATTCTTCATTGCACGGTGGGGCGAGACTCCGTCGAGCCGTGACCAGCTTTTTTTCGGACATTGGCGGGCCAAGTCAGGGCTCGACAGAGTCTCGCCCCACCGTTGCCCAAGTCAGGGAAAGCCGAGGCCGTAGTAGCGGGCGGGGTAATTCGTCCACTGGGGATCGCTGAAATAGAATGAACCGTTGGTGAGCGTGCTGGTCTGGAGCGGAGTCCAAACGGGGCTGGCCAGATTGGTGCAGGCTTCGACCAGAATGGGGATGTTGGCTGTCCCGGTGATGTTGAACCCGAATTGATTGTTGCTGAGGCCGAAGCTGGAGCCGCTGGCTTGGATGATCGGATTCCACAGTATGGTTGCAAGACCGGTGTTGAGGTTGAAGTTGGCCCAGCCAGTGGTGCCGGACAAATAATAGACCTTGGGGAAGACGAACACACTTGGATTGACGGGGGGAGCATTGCCCGTGAAAAAGACGCTGAAAAGGGGGCAACCATGGAACGCGAACTCATAGATATTCGTGACACTCGCGGGAATAATGACGTTGGTCAGGCTGCAGTATTGGAATGCACACGCGCCTATGACAGTGACGCTGGAAGGAATCGTCACGCTGGTCAGGGTGAAACACTCGATGAACGCCCCGGCGTTGATAAGGGTAACGCCGACGGGAATCGTGACACTGGTCACGCCGGTGTCTGTGAAGACAGAACCGCCACCATCCCCAATGCAGGTGACCAGCAGGTTGTTGATGCTGGTTGGAATGGCCACAACCGTGTTAGTCCCGGTGTATTCCGTGATGGTGATGGTGTTCGTAGCGCCGGGATTTATGGTGTAATCGAAATTACTCCCTGAGCCTGCTTGGGCTTGAACCGCTGCCGGTGCGGCCAAGAGCAGCCAAACCAAAAGGACGGGCCATGTTCTTTTCATACGATCAATCATTGAAAATGGGCTGCTGATCGCGCTTATTTCTTGCTGATTTTGCCCGATGATAGCCGAAAACCGGTCTGGAGTCAAACTTCAAGAAAGCAAGAATTAAGAAGGCAGAATTAAGAACTCGGAAAGGACATCCGCCACTGCCGATTCTTTATTGCACGGTGGGGCGAGACTCCGTCGAGCCGTGACCAGCTTTTTTTCGAACATTGGCGGGCCAAGTCAGGGCTCGACAGAGTCTCGCCCCACCGCATTCTTACTTCTTAATTCATACTTCTTAATTCTTACTTTCCCGGATGGCGTGGAAGCTGACGGGATTGGTGGCGGGCTGGGCCAAGCCACCGAGAATGTTGTGAAGGAAACTGGCCCCAAAAATAGCGTTGTTGGTGCAGGAGGCGTCGTTGACCTGAAAGGCCTTCCCGCCGCAATCATTGACGACCAGGCTTTGAAAATTGTTGCCGATGCATTGGGTGTCGGGACAGAGCTGCCAGCCTTTGGCGGTGTGGGCAGCGGCCTGGGCCATGAAAACTCCATCGTGATGACTCTTGGAAATGGTCAGCCTTTGAAACGAATTGTTCCGGGAGTCGCGCATAAAAATACCCAGATCGTTGCCCGCCAACAGCGCGTTGGTGATGAAATTGCGGTTGAAGGCGAGGTCCAATGACATGCCCGCCCCCAGATTGTCATGCAGGCGCAGGCCGTCGAAGCGGCTTTCTTCCGTCTGGTAACAGGCCAGTCCGTCGAATTGATTGTCATAGGAGTCCAGATCGTTGACTTGGAGACGGCGGACCCCGGCGGTGACCAGGCCTCCGGAGCGGCAATGGCAACAGACCACATGTTCGACCGCGGCGTCGGTCACGTTCCAAATTTGCACTCCATTGTTATTGAACTCGGAGCCATCGCCGGCTATGCGCCACAGTTCCCGCTTCTGGTTCTTCCGATTGCCGTCAATCCGCAGGTCTGCCAGGCGCAGATGCGCCGCCGGAGGCCGGGTTTGGGTCATGGGCGGCCCAAGAATCACCACCGGGCAATCGGCCCCGTCCGCCAGATGCAGGATGGTGGCTGTTCCGCTGCCGCGCAACGTCTGGTGATCGTGCCGCAAGAGCAGCGGCCGGGAGATTTCATAGGTTCCGGCGCTGAGAACCACTTCGCCGTTCGCCGGCAAGCCGTCCAGGGCCTTTTGGATGTCCGCGCCGCTGGAATTGGCGGGCAACGTAAAAATGACCGGAGTCGCCCCGAACGCGGCGTTGCAGACCAGCCCCAGCGCCAACAGCAGCAGCCAAGCGGGAAGTTCGCATCGGGAGCTTGATTTTTTGAGCTTGGGCTGCCGCATATAATCTTATGGTTCAATTGGTCTAATGATTAGACGAATCCCATTCCTTTTTATTCGTCATGGCGCGGTTTTTTTTCGTTTTTTTTCAAGGATTACCGGCTTGCAGGAAGGAGAATAATTTGCAAGATTTCACGCGGCGCGCCGTAGGGGTTAATGGAATGAATTTGAACGAGAAGCCGAAAACGGTCTCAAACCTGACAAAGATATGAATACGAACGAACTGTCTGATCGCAAATTGAAACTTCTTTCAGCCCTGGCCATGCTGGTCATCGGCTGGCTGTGCTGGAATGCGGGCGCCTTGGGCCACGCCCAGCCGGCCCCGGCCAATCAGTCCCCGCAATTGCAGGAAATTGTGAAACTGACGCAGGCGAAAATGGGTGATGACGTGATCTTGGCTTACATCAAAAACTCCGGCGCATCCTACAACCTGAGCGCGGATGACATCCTTTATCTCAATACTCAGGGGGTTTCGCAACCGGTCCTCTCGGCCTTGTTGCAAACCAAGTCCAGCGCCGCTCCCGCTCCCGTGACGACGCCGGCGACTCCAGTGCCCCCGGTCAATCCGGCCCCGGCTTCCCCCCCTGTTTCCCCATATCCGGCCCCGGTTTCGCCATATCCGGCGCCAGTTTCGCCATATCCGGCCCCGATTGTAATGCCCGCGCCAACGGTCCCGCCGCCCGCATCGGAAGTCAATTTGAGTTATTTTCAAACCCAATTGGCGCCCTACGGCACATGGGTTGATATTCCGGGCCAGGGCCTTTGTTGGGTGCCGTCCGTGCAGGCGACTGTGCCGGATTGGCGTCCTTACTTCAACGCGGGGCACTGGGTTTACACGGACGACGGCTGGTCCTGGCAGTCCGATTATCTCTGGGGCGAATATACATTTCACTATGGCCGCTGGATGCGGGACATTCGCCTCGGCTGGGTTTGGGTGCCTGGATATAACTGGGGTCCGGCCTGGGTTTGCTGGCGCCATGCGGAAGGGGCGGGCTTTTGCGGCTGGGCTCCGCTGCCGCCCGGCGCGACCTTTGAAGCGGGAGTCGGTTTGATGTGGAACGGCCGCCTGGCTGTGGATGTGGACTTCGGTCTTGCCCCCGACCTGTTTGTCTTTATTCCCTTCGATCACTTCTGGGCGCGCGATTATCTGGCATTCCGTGCGCCGCTCTGGCGGGTGCCTTTCCTGTTCCGGGCCAGCATCCTGGCCAATCACTACAGCTTTGTCGGCGGCCGGTTTGTGTTTGACGGAATTGGTCGTGACCGCATCGGCGCCCTGACTCATCATGAGGTGCGCGCGGAGCGGATGGAATTTCACGATGCGCACATCGCCCATGCGCGGGAAGTCGAACGCGCCCGTGGCGCTGAAATTCACGGCGGTGGAATGGAGCGCGCGCGGCCGGGTGGAGGCCATGACGAGGGATCAAAGTCCAGAGATAGAGATCATGGGTTTTGACAACGGAAGATAACGGCAAGGTGGATCCGGATTTTGGGCTGGCCGTTCCTAATCCTAATTAATCGTAATCCTAATCTTAATCTCCTTTTTCATGGTCGAAGCAGCGATACATTCGGATTAAGATTAAGATTAGGAGCCAGAAACCCCCACCGGCGGCGCTCAAGCCGCCAAGGCGATCTTCGGACGGTTGGCCGCGGTGAGCGGGTTGGCCTTGAACCCGCCCGCTTCCAGTGCGGCCAGCCAGCGCGCGGTTAAGGCTCTCAGTTCGCGCAAATTGAGTTGCTGGTGTTGTGGGGGATAGTTTTTCAGGTTCGCATCGGCCAGTTTGAAAAGCGCCGCCGCGGGGCGCAGGCGGTTTTTTTGCAGATGGACAAAGGCCCCGGCCAGTTGAATCAATCCCTTGTAGAAAGAGCCGTCCGGGCCATGACGATCCTTGAGCCAAAGCTGTTCCAGAACATCGTGCGCTTCGTAAAACAGGCCGCGATTGAAGCAATCGAAATAACCGAGGTAATGCGGGTCGCCGCCCCGGCCGCGCCACTGTTCAACCCTCCCGGCCATTTTCTCCTTCTTGGTGCTCATGCCGGCAATGTTGAACGTTGAAGCTGCTGAACAGCGCCCAGGCAAATCAGAACCGAGGCGTCACTGACGACCGCAGGCATACGCGAGATCGTTGCTTAAATCCTCTTGTCCATAATGCATCGGCACTCCGCGTTTCGCCAACGCATCGCTCAATTCCAAACGCGATATGCCAGCCAATTCGGCCGCCTTGCCCAGACTGAGAATTTCCTGCGCATATAAGGAGACAGCCAGTTCGAGCTGGAGACGAGATTTGGTCTCGGCTGGAGGCAGACGCATCGCCTGCGATACCTCATCCGGAATTTCCAAGCTTAAGCTCATACCAACACTCTACTTGCATTGCCGCATTTTAGCAATAGCGTCGTCCTCTGTGTTTTCTGGAATCTTCCACTTTATCCACTCGAATTCACCCAATCAGCCCCCGCTGGCGCAACATCGCCTCCATCGCCTTGTCCATGAGCAGGTCGGCCAGGGGCCGGGTCGCTTCGTCCAGGGCGGCGTTGGCGGCTTTGAGACGGGCCGGATCGCCCGTCCCGGTCTCCGGGTCTTCCGCCGCCAGCGCTTCTTCCAACGCGCTCATGGCCGCTTCCACTTTTGTTTTGTATTCGGCGTCGATTTCTCCCGCGCAATCGGTCAGGCCCTGGCGCGCGGCCTGAAGCGTTTCCACGGCGCGCAATCTGGCTTCGATCCACTGGCGCGCTTTCAAGTCGTCGAAGGCGTGTTCGACCGATTCTTCAACCATCTTTTGCACGGCGGCATCGGAGACATCAACGGCGGATTTCATTTCCACGATTTTTTGCCGGCCGGTTTTGGTGTCGCGGGCCAGGACGTGCAGAATGCCGTTGGCGTCGATTTCAAATTGCACGCCGACGCGCGGCAGGCCCCTGGCTGTGGGCGGGAAATCGAGCGTGAACCGGCCCAGGCTCCAATTGTCCCTGGCCCGCTCGCGCTCGCCTTGCAGGACATGGATCAACATTTCAGGTTGTTGATCCACGGCGGTGGTGAACAGTTCGCCCGCCTTGATCGGAATGGTCGAGTTGCGCGGGATGATGACGTTCATCAAGCCGCCGAAAGTTTCGATGCCCAGGGAAAGCGGCGTCACGTCAAGCAAAAGGACATCCTTGAATCCGCCGGAAAGAATTTCCGCCTGGATGGCCGCCCCCAGGGCCACAGCCTCGTCCGGGTTCTGCGACGTGTTCAGGCGCGGGCCGGACGCCCGGTGATAATCGGCGCCCAAACGAACATCGCCGCGCGCTTCGTCGAACTCCGCGCAGCCAAAAATTTCCGCGGCCATTCTTCGCACCAGCGGCATGCGCGTCTGGCCGCCGACGAGGATGACTTGGTCGAGGTCTTTGGCCTCCAGTTTCGCATCAGCCAGGGAGCGCAGGCAATGCGGACGGGTGCGCAGCAGGATGTCCAGGGTCAGGTCCTCCAATTCTTCGCGCCGCAGCATCAGGTGAAAATGATAATCGGGAGTGAGGAAGGGAAGGGCGATTTCCGCCGCCGGCTCGCTCGAGAGGCGGATTTTGGCCTGCTCGGCTGCCTCCCGGATGCGCGACAGCATGGGCAAATCGCGCGCCGCGTCCGGTCCGCCGCCAGCCTTGATTTTTTCGAGGATGAAATCTACCAGGCGTTTGTCCAAGTCATCGCCGCCCAGGCGCGTGTCGCCGTTGGTGGAGAGGACCTGAAAAACACCGCCGTTCAATTCGAGGATCGAAAGATCGAAAGTGCCGCCGCCCAAATCATACACGGCGATCTTGGAATGTTCGGTCAACTTGTCCAAACCGTAGGCCAGCGCGGCGGCGGTTGGCTCGTTGACGATGCGCTCCACGGTCAAACCGGCCAATTCGCCCGCCTTTTTGGTCGCGTTGCGTTGCGCGTCGTTGAAATAGGCCGGCACGGTGATGACCGCGCGCGTGACCGGTTCGCCCAGCGCGCTCTCCGCGTCCTGTTTCAACTTTTTCAAAATTTCCGCTGAAATGTCCTCCGGCGCATAAGAACGGCCATGAAGGGCGACGCTCACCGGCCCCGCCCCTTGGCCTCTGACCGGGTAAGTCACCAGCATTTCCTCGCGCGAAATCTCCGCGCCGCGCCGTCCCATGAAGCGTTTGATGGAATAGACCGTTTCGGCCGGCTTGAGGACGCGCACCCGATTGGCCTGATGGCCAACGACGGGAGTGGCGTCCTTTCCCGGGAAATGGACCACCGACGGAGTCAAGCGCCGCCCCTCCGCATCGGCGATGACATAGGGGATGCCTGAATCCACCGTGGCGACCAGCGAGTTGGTCGTCCCCAGATCAATGCCGACGATTTTGCTCATGGCCCCAGATGAAGCCACATTCCGCCCCGGAGTTCAAAGTTCAAGTTTCAGCAATTTACGGTTAAAAAAACACAAGAATTAGCTTGCACGTTTCCAAACAACTGTTAATCTCCACTATATTGATAGAGATAGACAACTAAAAACGACACTGAATTACAAATTGAAAGGATTACTTATGCCTGTTTATTCCGACATCATCAGCACAGTAGGGCGCACCCCGCTGATCAAAATGAACCGGGTCGCCGCAGGTGTGGATGCCACCATTGCATTGAAGGGTGAGTTCTTCAATCCCCTTGGCAGCGTCAAAGACCGCATCGGCATTGCCATGATCGCCGCCGCGGAGCGCGACGGCATCCTCAAACCCAGCACGACCATCATCGAACCGACCTCCGGGAACACCGGAATCGCGCTGGCGTTCGTCGCGTCAGCCAAGGGTTACAAACTGATTCTCACCATGCCCGAAAGCATGAGTGTGGAACGGCGCACACTCCTGGCATTGCTTGGGGCAAAACTGGTTTTGACCCCGGCCCAGGACGGGATGAAAGGCGCGATCAAGAAAGCCGAGGATCTGCACAAGGAAATCGCTGACTCGTGGATTCCCCAGCAGTTCAATAATCCGGCCAATCCCGAAATCCATCGCCAGACGACCGCCGAAGAAATCTGGTCGGACACGGATGGAAAGGCGGACATCCTCGTTTCCGCTGTCGGCACGGGTGGAACCATCACCGGCGTCAGCGAAGTGATCAAGTCGCGCAAGAAAAGTTTCCGTTCCATCGCGGTCGAGCCGAAGGATTCGCCGGTGATCACGCAGACCCGCAACAAGGAACCGCTCAAACCCGGCCCGCACAAAATTCAGGGCACGGGAGCGGGCTTTGTGCCAAAAAACCTGAACCTGCAAATCGTGGACGATGTCATCACGGTCAGCAACGAAGACGCGATTGTCACCGCGCGCCGGCTGGCGGCCGAAGAAGGAATTCTGGCCGGCATCTCCACCGGGGCGAACGTATGGGCGGCGCTGCAAGTGGCCAAACGTCCCGAAAACAAGGGCAAATTGATCGTGACGATCGGCTGCAGCACCGGGGAACGGTATCTCAGCACCGCGCTGGCCGAGGAAGCGCGCAAACAAGTTTCAGGACAGGCATGAGATGTGAAATGAATTACGCCCCGGCAGAATGCCGGAGGCAAAGTCAACCAATGGAAACCCCACAGCAGGCTGACCGGAGAACCGAAGGTCTGCTGGCAACACGAAAGAAACAAAGAAACAATGAAAATAAATCCGTATATCCGAATCAATCCACGCCCCGAACCCCGTGTCTTCCGTCCGCCCGCGCTGTTGCTTGCGCTGACTCTGGCCTCTGTGCCCGCTCTCGCTCTGAGGGCGGCGGACGACGCTCAAACTCCCGCCCAACCTCCCGCTCAACCCGCTGTCCAGGCAACGCCGGAGAAACCAGATCCGCTTCCACTTCATCAGATTGAAGGCAGCGGCGGCATTTTCTCCACGCTGTCGGCTTACATCGTTAATCCGCCGCGAAACGGGGAGGTGGTGGGCCGGCCCGCCGTGGGGTTTGCTTACATCAACCTCGGCTCCGATAAAGACCTCGAATCCTTCACGATCACCGAAGCGCCCTTCAAGCGGCTGGAACTTGGCTACGGCTGGGATCACCTCAGTCTGGGCGATCTGCCGCAGGCGTTGAGAAACGCCGGCCTGGCCAATTATCACGAGGACGAGGTTGAACTGCACAACTTCAATGCCCGGCTGCAAATTCTCAAGGAAGGCGAGTTTGACCAGAAATGGATTCCGGCGCTGACCGCCGGCGCGCATTACAAATACAATGACGGCATCACCGAGGTAAGAAATGAAGTCACAGCGGGGGCGGCGGGCGCGGACTTGCTGGGCCAGGCCGGTCTCTCGCGTGAACAAGGGGTGGATTACACGCTCTACGCCTCGAAGCTCTTCACGCAACTGCCGCGGCCCGTTCTGCTGGAACTCGGCGGACGCGCCACCGAAGCCGTCTGGGACGGCTTGGGCGGATTCACCCACAGTTACAGCGCTGTCTTTGAAGGCAACGTGGTGGTGTTCCTCACCGGCAAACTCGCGCTCGCCGCGGAGTACAAAGAGCAGCCGCGGGATTACCAGCCCGTCGGCAACCTGGTGAAGCGGGAGGGTGACTGGGCGACACTCGACGCCGCTTACGTGGTGAACAAACACTTGACGCTCGCGGTGGGTTACGGCCACTTTGGCAACGTGTTGAATCATCAGGCCAACGGGGTTTGGGGCTTCACGACCAAATGGGAGTTTTAAACAATAAAATTATGAGCACGACATCCAAAGGTTTGAGCACCATCGCATTGCACGCCGGGCAGGTCCCCGATCCGGCCACCACCGCGCGCGCCGTTCCGATTTACCAGACGACTTCCTATGTCTTCAAAAGCACCGACCACGCCGCGAATCTTTTCGCGTTGAAGGAATTCGGCAACATCTACACCCGCCTGATGAATCCGACCAGCGACGTCTTTGAGCAGCGCGTCGCCGCGATCGAAGGCGGCACGGGCGCGCTGGCGGTGGCGTCCGGCCAGGCGGCCATCACTTATTCGCTGCTGGCCATCACGCAACTGGGCGATGAAATCGTGTCGGCCAACAATCTTTACGGCGGCACTTACCAATTGTTTCACTACACCTTCCCGAAGCTGGGCCGCACGGTGAAGTTCGTGGATTCGCGCAGCCCCGAGGCGTTCCGCAAAGCCATCACGCCCAGGACGCGCGCCCTCTACGCCGAGACGGTCGGCAATCCCAAGCTCGACGTGCCGGACTTCGAGGCGCTGGCCAAAATCGCCCACGAGGCGGGCATCCCGTTGGTAGTGGACAACACTGTGGGCATCGGCCTGGTGCGGCCGATTGATTACGGCGTGGACATTCTTGCCACCTCCGCCACCAAATACATCGGCGGCCACGGCACGAGCATCGGCGGCGTCATCGTGGACGCCGGGAAGTTCCAGTGGAACAACGGCAAGTTCCCCGAATTCACCGAACCGGATCCGAGCTATCACGGTTTGGTGTATTGGGACGCGTTGAGCAACGTGCCCGGCTTGGGCAACGTCGCCTTCATTCTCAAGATTCGTGTCACGTTGTTGCGCGACATCGGCGCGGCGCTCAGCCCGTTCAACGCCTTCCTGTTTTTGCAGGGACTGGAAACGTTGCCGCTGCGGCAAAAACAACATTCGGCCAACGCGCTGGAAATCGCCCGCTGGCTCAAAACGCATCCGCTGGTCAACTGGGTGGTCTATCCTGGTTTGCCCGACGATCCGAACCACAAGATCGCCGCCAAGTATCTCAAGCACGGCTTCGGCGGCCTCGTCGGCTTCGGCATCAAGGGCGGCTTGGAGGCGGGCAGGAAGTTCATCAACTCGGTCAAACTCCTGTCGCACTTGGCCAACATTGGCGATGCCAAATCGCTCGTCATTCATCCGGCCTCGACCACTCATTCGCAACTCACACCGCAAGAGCAGGCCGAAACCGGCGTCACGCCGGATTACATCCGCCTCTCCATCGGCCTTGAGGACGTGGAAGACATCAAGGCGGACATTGATCAGGCCTTGCGCGCCGCGAAACAGGCCGCGCCGGCAACGTGAACCGCACCGGAATTCAAGGCCAATGAAGGACCCGCCTGCCAGCCTCCTCCAGGGCGATCTTCAGGATCAGAAGATCACCGGTTATCAATCGTCCCTGGGTGTGACTCACACTCAAACCGCCACCTTGCGCGGAGTGCAACTCCAGTCCGGTTTCACGTTCGATCAGGTGGAAGTGTCGTACCAAACGCTTGGAACGCTCTCGGCCCGGCGCGACAACGCCATCCTGGTCTGCCACGCCTTGTCGGGCACCGCCCACGCCGCCGGCCTTCACCCGGACACGGGGCGTCCCGGCTGGTGGGATTTCCACGTTGGCCCGGGCAAGGCGATTGATACGAACAAATTCTTCGTCGTTTGTTCCAACGTCCTGGGCGGCTGCGACGGCACGACCGGTCCGATGTCGCCCCGGCCCGAAACGGGCAAGCCTTACGGCATGGACTTTCCCCCCATTACCGTCCGGGACATGGTGACGGTGCAGGCAAAACTCATCGAACTGTTGGGCATCTCACGGCTCTTCGCTGTCATCGGCGGTTCGATGGGCGGCATGCAGGCGCTGGCTTGGGCGGTGAGTTTTCCGGAGGTCATCCGCGTTTGCGTTCCCATTGCCGCCTGCGCCTCGCACAACGCCATGCAAATTGCCTTCAATGAAATCGGCCGCCGCGCCATCATCACCGATCCGAATTGGAATGGCGGCAACTACACGCCCGACCGCCGCCCCAACCACGGTCTGGCCGTGGCCCGCATGGTGGGGCACGTCACCTATCTGAGCGAGTACGCCATGACGCGGAAGTTCGGCCGCACCTTGCAACCGCCGGCCAACGCCGCCGCCGCCGAGGCCGCCCTCTTCACCGTCGAAAGCTATCTTCATCATCAGGGGGAAAGTTTCGTGAGCCGATTCGATCCCAATTCCTATCTTTACCTGACCAAGGCGCTGGACCAGTTCGATTTGTTTGGCAGTGAATCGCCGGAGGAGGCCCTGCGCCGGGTCAAAGCGCGTTTTCTGGTCATCTCCTTCGCGTCCGACTGGCTCTATCCGCCGGCGCAGTCGCGGGAATTGGTGCGCCTGCTCAAGCGCGCCCGCGTGGCCGCCACCTACATCAACCTCGAAACCCTTTACGGACACGATTCGTTTCTGATCCAAAACCCGGAATTCGCCAGCGTGGTGCGCCATTACCTGGAGAATGAATACCGCCACGCCAGTTCCAAGCAGGCCGGCGCGGCGATGTAGTTGAGCCATGCACCCCGGAATTTACGAAACCGTTCTGAGCTGGATACCCGACGGCGCCCGCGTGCTGGACTTGGGAACGGGCGACGGCGCTTTCCTGGAACGGGTCGTTCGGCTCAAGCGCGCCGTCGCCGAGGGCGTGGAAAGGAATCCCGAATTGGTGGCGGGCTGCATTCAGCGCGGGCTGGTCGTGCATCAAGGCAACATTGCCGAGGGATTGGATCAGTATGGCGATCAGTCATTCGACTACGTGCTGTTGCTCGGCACGTTTCAGGAATTGATTTCGCCTGCGGAGATTCTCCGGGAAGCCTTGCGCGTCGGAGGCCGGGTCATCATCGCCTACACCAACTTCGCCCACTATCGCGTGCGGCTGCAGATGCTGTTTCGCGGACGCACCCCCGTCACCAAATCCCTTCCCCAGCCCTGGTATCGGACGACCAACCTGCATTTCCTGTCCCTGTTGGATTTCCGCGAATTCTGCCGGCAGATGGGCGTGTCAAACATTCGAGATGCCTGTTTCAACGCGCGCGGCCAAGTGGTGATCCTGCCCAATCTTTTTGCGGAGGAGGTGGTGACGTTGCTGGAGCCTGCCGGGCCAGAGCGGGAAATTAAGAAGTAAGAATTAAGAATCAAGAAAATTCGTCCCGGAAAAAACCGTGAAAATTTCGACATTTTGCAAAGTCGCAACAAGTTGTCAGTCAGGCACTTGCATAATTGGCAATTATTTATAGTTGACAACTTCAGGCTGCGGCGAATGACCAGATCGTCGAGGTCTGGATTCCAGCTTATGGCGCTGCTTCATGCCTCTATCGTCACGTTATCGGTGGAACTAGCCTGGCAGAGCAAAATGAAGTTGTTCGACTTGTCCACGTCGTCCAGGGCATCCTGGACTTCCATCGTGACGCGGCCGGCCAGGAGCCGGGTTTTGCAGCGGCCGCAAATGCCGGAGCGGCATTCGAAGTCGATGTTGAGGCCGGCATCTTCCGATATCTCCAGCAGCGTTTTCTGCGGTGGCAGGGGAGCGGATTTCATCGACAGCGCAAAGGTCAATGTGGGGACTCCCGGATCGCCAGCAGGCGAGGTGGATGAAAAGGTGGCTGTCGCGGGCGGGGCAGGAGCTGTTTTGGAATCAGAAAGCGGGTGGGTGACTTCCGCCCGTTTCGCGGCGACAAACGCCTCGGACTTGATTTGATCCCCCGGAACGCCAAGCTCGCGCAGCAATCGAATGGTTGGCTCCATCATGGAGGCAGGCCCACAGATATAGACAGGTCGCGCGGCGAGGTTGGGGATGGTTTGCGTCAGGAGTTCGCCGGTGATACGCCCCTTTCGACCGGCCCAATGCATTCCCTCGGCCTGCGTGAGAGTCACTAACAGGTGCAGGTTCGGAAATCGCCTTTGCAGATCATCGAGTTCCTGGCGGAAAATGATGTCTTGCGGAGTCTTGGCGGAGTAGAGGAAGTAGATGTCGCCTTTCCAACGCTGATCGGTCAGGTAGCGCAGGATGGCCATCAAGGGCGTGATGCCCACGCCTCCGGCGATGAGCACGATGCTGGTGGACTGCGCGCCGTCGAAGGTGAAGCGGCCGGCGGGAGCGGAAACATTGAGCAGGCCGCCTTCGCGAAGGGTGTCATGGAGATGGCGCGAGGCGAGGCCGTTTTCCTCACGTTTGATGGTCAGTTCGCAGCAGGAGGGCCGGGCCGGAGAGGAAGCGATGGTGTAGGTGCGGCTGACCCTTTTCCCGGCGATCTGAAGCGAGAGGAAGAGGTGCTGGCCGGGGAGATAGTCGAAGGGGAGACGATTGCCGTCGGGTGAGGCGAGGCGGAAGGTGCGGACGTCGGGTGTTTCCTGGACGATGCGCGCCACGCGCAACGGACCGGACCATATTTTCGGCTTGACAGCGGTAGTTGCCGCCGGCACTGACTTGGGACGGCGCCAGTAAACCACCAGCCGGTATCCGAGCAGGATGGCCAGCACCCCGGCAAACGCCAGCGGCCGGCGCACGTCGGCTTTGACCTGCATATAATAATGAATGACGCCGGCGATGGCGGCCACATAGACGAGCCGATGCAAGGCCCGCCAGCGTTTGCCGCCCAGCCGCTTGATCATGGCGTTGGTGGAGGTGACGGCCAGCGGCAACATGACCAGCAGACCGGTGATGCCCACCATCAGGTATTTGCGTTTGAGCATTTCTGACAACATGCTGGAAGGGCTGAACGACCGGTCGAGGCTGAAGAAAATCAGGAAATGCATGCAGGCGTAGAAGAAGGCGTAAAGCCCGAGCGTGCGCCGGAAGGAAATAATCCAGTTCAAGCCGGTGATTTTTCGCACCGGCGTCACCATCAGTGTCAGCATCAAAAAGACCAGCGCCGACATGCCGGTGGTGAGGATGGCGAAATTGACCGGGTTGGCCCCCAGCTTGTGGCGCCAGGCATCCCAGCCCAGCAATGTCGCCGGGACGGCGGCATTGACGAGCACGAGAAACTTGGCGAAACGAATATCGTTCTCTTTCACTACGGTTTGTGCCGGTCAGAAATTCGCACGCAGATCCATCCCGGCGTATAAATGACCCACTTGTTCTTCGTAGCCGTTGAACATCAGGGTGGGACGGCGCCCCGATTCGCCGATGCGTTGTTCGGTGGCCTGACTCCAGCGCGGATGGTCCACGCGCGGGTTCACGTTGGCGTAGAAGCCGTATTCATTCGGGGCCTGCACACTCCATGTCGTGCGCGGTTGCATCGCCACCAGCTTGATTTTGACGATCGACTTTATCCCCTTAAAACCGTATTTCCACGGTATGACCAGCCGAATCGGAGCGCCGTCCTGTGGCGGTAACGCGCGCCCATACAGCCCGCTGGCCAGGAGTGTCAACGGGTGCATCGCTTCATCCATCCTCAACCCCTCGATATAAGGCCAGTCGAGCACACCGGCCTGCTGGCCCGGCATGCGCTTGGGATCCAGCAGCGTCTCGAAGGCGACATACTTCGCGCCGCTGAGCGGCTGGACCCGTTGCAGCAATTTGGACAGCGAAAAGCCAGCCCACGGAATCACCATCGACCATCCCTCGACGCAACGCATCCGGTAAACGCGTTCTTCGGGCGGGCTGATTTTCAGCAAGTCATCCAGATCAAAGACTCTGGGTTTTTGGGCCAATCCCTCGACCGACACCTGCCAACCTTTGGTTTCAAATTTGGCGGCGGCATCCGCGACTCCTTCCTTGTCAGTCGAGAATTCATAGAAATTGTTGTAATGCGTGATGTCTTGGAGTGAAGTGGCCTTACCCGCAACGCGGAAGCCGGCGGTCTCCGCCGAAACAGCGGCGAGCTTCGCCAGTCCCTCGATCCGGGGCGTGTCGATTGTGCCCGTGGCCACGCGGTTGAGCCGCCGATAGACCAGGCCGGTGGCTATGGCGCTGGCCGCAACGATTCCGGCCCGCATGAACGCGCGGCGATTGAAGTAAATGGCGGGGTCGGTGATTTCGCGGGCGGGTATTTGTTTCGGTTCTTTCATTGAATTAGACCGGCCAAATCGCAGCGAACATCACCTATTGGTTGGTGCTTGGCGGCATATTCGTATTCATACCCGGCATACCGTTGCTGGCCATCATATTTGTATTTATATTCGGCATACCGTTGCTGGCCATCATATTCGCATTCATATTCGGCATGCCGTTGCTGGCCATCATATTGGTAGTTCCGCCCATCATGCCGTTGGTATCGGCCATGCTCGAATTGGGAGAGGAGGTCTCGGTTGCGTTGCTTGTGCTGCCTTGATTACAGCCCACCAGGGCCAATGCGGCCAGAACTGAAATTGCCAATAGTGGAATAATTGTTTTCATAAGCTTATTTCCGTTTTTATTGTTCATGTTAATTTTGCGCATCCACGAAAACATTTCGTTTTTGCACCCATGAATTAGTCGAAGCAGAAGCGGATTTCTTACGGCGAAATTCGATTACGCAGAATCCGTGTTTTCTTTTTTCGCCACCCGGCCATGCCAAATGCCCGACGCAATCAGAATGACCGCACACCCGCCGGTGAACAGAATCAAGAATGGCGACGGCAATATAAACCACGCGACGACGGCCGCAACGGCTGATAGTCCTGCGGTGACATAGCAGTAAAACGCGCTGGCTCGCGCGCTTTGCGCGCTGCGCTGGAGAATCATTTGCATGGCCTGGTCGGCGCGCGCAAGTGCCGCCGCGCAATCGTTCGAGCAAACCATGCGGGGCGCGGTTGGCGACTGGATGCAGTGGTGGCACAACGCCCGTCCGCAATACGCGCAGACGGCCACGGCCCCGGCATCATGCTTGGAGCATTTCATGGTTGGCGATGTTCCTGCCTTGCTGGAGAGGCGTCTGGATCGCGGCGCAGGTTCGTTCAATCCCGCAAAACGTGGCAGGTATAGCCGCCGGGATTTTTCATGAGATACTTTTGGTGGTATTCCTCCGCCGGATAGAATTTCGTTGCTTGCGTAATCTCGGTTGTGATCGGCCGGTTGAACTTGCCCGACTTGTCCCGGTGCGCCTTCACGCGCTCGGCGGTCTGTTTCTGCGCCTGGCTGGCATAGAAAATGGCCGAGCGATATTGCGCCCCCACGTCGTTGTGCTGCCGGTTCAGCGTCGTGGGATCGTGCATGCGAAAGAAATAATCCAGCAACGCCTCGTAACTCAGCCGCGCGGGATCGAACACCACCTGAACTGCCTCCGCATGGCCTGTGACGCCGCTGCAAACCTCTTCATAGGTCGGGTCAGGGGTGGCGCCGCCGGTGTAACCGACCGTCGTCTTGATGACACCGGGGATTTTGCGAATGATTTCCTCCATGCCCCAAAAGCAACCGCCCGCCAGGATGGCCGTTTCATGGACCGGGGCCTTGATGACACCCGCCTTGACAAACGGTTCGAGATATGGGCCGTACCCGGCCTGGTCCATGTCTTCCACCGGAATAAATTTCAGCGCGGCGGAATTGATGCAGTAACGCAAACCGTTGGCGCCCGGGCCGTCGTTGAACACATGGCCGAGATGCGAATCCGCCACGCTCGAACGCACCTCTGTCCGCTCCATGCCAAACGCCGAATCTTTCTTCTCGACGACGTCCCCGCTTTGCAGCGGCTGGGTGAAACTCGGCCAGCCTGTGCCGGAATCAAACTTGTCCAGCGAACTGAACAGCGGCTGGCCCGAGACCACGTCCACGTAGATGCCGGGTTTGTGGTTGTCCCAATACGCATTGTGGAAGGGCGGTTCGGTGCCGCATTGTTGTGTGACTGCGAATTGCTCGGAAGTCAGTTGGTGTTTCAACTGCGCCGGGTCAGGTTTCTTGAAGTCCTTCATGTGTTCTGGATCGCAGGTTGAATTGTTGGCCGGCTGCGCGCGCCCCTGCCGCACCACCACGGCGAGAGCGACCGCGCCCAGCACCGCCGCTGCAATGGCTGCAATTTTAATCGAGGTCATAGGCTTTCCATTGATTCAGTTTCACTCCTATTTAAGGCTCCTGGCTCCGGAATTCCATTCCAGCGCCATAAACATAAGTCGCGCGGCCCGCGGAAAACTTACACCGGAAAATGAAAAGCCCTTATTGACCCTCCGCGGGCGAAAGCAGGGAGAGTTTGCTTTTCGCGCATGAATAATTAGATTTTACCCGTGGATGCCGACAAGGATTTGACCGCGAGCCAGGCGTTGCCGGAGGAGGGCGCGAAAGCGGCGCCCGGCCTGTCCGACCCGGAACGGTGGGTGGAACTTCACGGCGATTACCTTTTCAGGTACGCCATGATGCGCCTGCGCGACGCGACCAGGGCGGAAGACGCGGTCCAGGAAACATTCCTCGCCGCGCTCAAAGGAGGCAAGAGGTTCGCCGGCCGGTCGGCGGAAAAAAGCTGGCTGGTCGGTATTCTTAAAAACAAGATTTCCGATTATTACCGCAAAGCCAGCCGCGAAACCTCGTTCACGGACATGGAGTTTTACTCGGACGAGGAGAGCGACCGTTTTGTCGCGGATGGCCTGTTTAAAGACAGTTGGATTCACGAACTCGGCCCGCAAGCGTGGTCAAATCCCGGCGCCAGTCTGGACAGCGAAATGTTCTGGCAGACGTTTCGCGATTGCTCGAACAAGCTGCCAAAGAAGGTCGGCACGGTGTTTACTTTGCGGGAGATTGATGACATCGAGGGCAAGGAGATTTGCGCCATGCTGAACATTTCTGAAAGCAATTTATGGGTGATGTTGCATCGCGCCCGCATGGCCTTGCGCCGCTGCATGGAAGTGAACTGGTTCGGGAAAAAGGATCCGCCGCAATGAGCAGGGCATGTGCTGGCATGGCATGGGCGGCGTTGCAGTGGTTCTGCAAAGGGCGGCACAAATCCGAAAGAAATCGTAAGGATTCGCACCTTCTCTCCGACGAACTGACGGGCGGTGCCGCGTTCGGCGCGGGTGCGGCGGCGCAACCGGCTGGAACGTTGCTGATTCGCCGGTGGAAAACAATATGAATTGGCCCTCCAACCTTGTCGAAACCCTCCTCCGAGGGCTGGGTGAGCTTTCACCCAGTTGCAAGGAGGCCATCCGCCTGCAATCAGCCGCGCTCGACCGCAAGCTCATGCTGATCGAGAAGCTCGGTTTGCGTTTTCACCTCGTGTTGTGCAAATGGTGCCGCACTTATGGCAAGCAGATCACGTTTTTGCGCACGGCGGCCAGAAAACATGCGCTGGAGGACCAAACTTCACCGCAGCAGGCGCTGTCATCTGAAGCCCGCGAGCGTATCAAACGAATGCTGCAATCCGGCAAGGAATAAGTTTTGTATAGGTCGTTCATGGAGTGAGGGCTCGCTTTCGGCTGGTTCGATACGGCACGGCGTCTTCTTTGATGTGAAAACCTGTTTCCGCCCGGGGCGGATCGGGAGGCGGAGCCAGAAGCGGTTGCAGTTTTGTCCAAATGGTGCGCAAGGCCGAATCATGTTCCAGCAACGTCTTGTCAATCTCCGCCAGCCGCCTGAGAATCGCCGTGTTGGCGATCAGGCGCCCGCGCATCTGCATGAACGCCCGCACCACAAAGACGCTCATTGCCACGGCTTCGGAACTGTTCAAAATCGTTACAGCCGCGACAAACGCCCCGATGGCCGGCAGGGGGGCATCGCGGTGGTGCTCAACGCGGAGGGGTTTCCGCTGGCCGACGGGAGGGAACTGGTGATGCCGCGCTACACGCAGCCGGAAGCCGAACATCGCCTGGTCTTGGAGAAGCTGGGCTGGGAGTTGCCGCCCCAACCGCCGCCGCGCATTCGTCGGGCGCAAGTTCCAACTCCCCCAAAAGACCCCGAGACGAACTTGAAAATGTAGTGGAGACCTTTTGAATCGTTGCCTTGCAAATCAACGCCTTACGCTGCCGCCCCTACTCCAACCATGAAATTTCGGTTAAAGGCGGCGGAGGCGTTCCTGCCGCTCGACAAGCGGGCGCTGATTGATGGTTTTCCGGCGCGGAATTCAGTCGTGCGCCATTCTTTTCCCGGCGTGCTCCGCGCCCCGCCGATTGTGCGGCCGCGCCCGTTTGAAATCATTCTGGAGGCGCCCAAAGGCCATCCGGCCTACTTGACAGAATGGGCCTTTGTGGCCGCGTTGCAATCGGTGCTTGCCGGGTACCGCAAGTTCATCGCCTACGCCCAAAACCTTTAAAACGTGAACATGATCTCGGCGCGATAAAAACTCATCAGCTCATGGTTGACATAGAAGTCGCCAGGGAAGAGCAACTCGGCCCAAAGATGCGCGCTGACGTGCTGGTTGAATTTATATTTGAGCACGCTTTGGAGGTATTGACCGCGGTCATTCCCCGTGCCGGTAAACGCGTCCGTCCCTAAAGAGCTTGGAACTCCAAAGGCATTGTTCAGGTCGCGTGTCGGCTTGTCCTGGTCGGCCAGCAGAAGATAATAGCTCAGGTTGAATTCCATCTTTGGCATTGGATTCAGGGTCCAAGTGGGGCCGAATCGAATGAGATTGGCAGTCTGGCCGACGCGGGTTTCCTGCACATAGCTGTAAATGTTGTACATCTCGCTCCAACTCGGCCACCGGCCCCACAGCACGTCAAACATCTCGTCGTTTTTGGAGTTGGGGTCGTCGCCGGTAAGGTATTCGCAGGAGAGGGCAAGCTGGTTATTAAAGGGGTCTTTGAACTGATAGGTCAGTTTGCTGTTGATGGCAAAAGCATCCAAGTCGCGAAAGCCAGTCGTTTGCGCGGAGGCCGCAAGGTTCGGGTTGCTTCCGCCATCATTGAGATCCGGGTCCTGTTTTCGTCCGAACTGGTAGGCGCCTTCGACCGAGTATTTCCATCGCTCCTGCACCAATCCGGTGAGACGGCCGCCCACCGTGTAAATATCGGCGTTGTCGCCGAAAGTTTGCGTGGGGTAGTTGTTGATCCGCGTATCGTGTTTATACATGAAATAACCGTCCAAGTTGGCGTAGGGCAGGCTTTTGTTGGCGATCCAAAGGATGGCACCCTTTTCGTTTTGATCTGACAAGGTGAGAGGTTCCACTTGGTCTCCCGCGTCGGTGGAAGCTCCGAGGGTCGGCAGCCAGGCGTCGGGCCGCGCGTACTGCAACAAGCCGATGGCGTCAATCGTGGTGTGTATGTCATCGAGTTTATAAGTCAGGCGCGCGGAGTCCAAAAAGGATGTGAACGAGCCGTCTTCCGGGGTGCCGTCTCCGACCAAAAAGCCGTCTCCCAGGAAAATGTCCTGCCGTCCCACGGTGAAGGTGGCGGGAAGATGGAACGGATTTTTCCATTGGATGTTCAAGTTGTCGAAAATGCCGTAACGCCATTGCGGGCCTTCCTCCAGATAGAAGGTGTCAAAGGTCGAACGTTTGAGGAATTCCCGCGGCTCGGCAGCCAGGCGGACATTGAGAGACAGGTCATTGGTCGGCATCAAGCTGAACCAAATCCGGCCCCGGAAACGAAGGTAATCCTGTTCATGCACGCTGCCAAAACCGATACCGCCGGCTGGCACTCCCAAGCTGAGCGCGTTGTCGTAGAATTCATTGCGCACCCGCAGGTCGGCGCCCCAGCTCAACCATGAAACTGGATTTTTGATGTCCTTGACGGTCTGTTCAAACTCGCTCAGGGCGGGCGGCGGGGTTCCGTTTGTGGATACGATGGATTGGGCGTGGCTCAGCGCCAGTGATCCGGCCAGGGCCAGCGTTGTGAATAATCGTTTTGGATTCATAGATTTGGGATTTGTTTGAGTTTTGTTTTAATGTTTGAGTTCCAATGGATTGCTTGCAGGTGAAATATTGGGTTGCGGTGTTGCCGGCGCGGGCTGCGTCACCGGCGGTTTGGTCAACATCGCCAGCACGGCCCCCAGCACCAGCATCCCCGCCGAGATTTGATAGGCCCAGAAATATGATTTGAATTGATCGTTGATGTGCGCGCCCAGCAGGGGGCCGACCACTCCCGCAACGCCAAATGCGGTGAACACCAAACCATAGTTGACACCGAGATTGCGGAGGCCGTAGAAATCCGCCGTCGCCGCCGGCATCAGCGTGAAGATGGTCCCATAGCAAAGCCCGGTGAAGGCGGAACCGAAAACCACCAGCTCCGGGGTGGTGTAATAGCTGAAGGCCAGCATGTTCGCCGCCTGCAACAGAAACGCCAGCGTCATCGTCCGGGTCCGCCCGATTCTGTCGGAGAGCACCCCGCTGAGAAGGCGGCCCAGGGTATTGAAGATGGCGAGGATGGCGATGGGCACAAATCCCCACTTCCAGTTCGCCTGCTCCTTGGCGATCAGGGCCACTTGCGAAATGATCATCAGTCCCGCCGAGACGGAGAGCATCATCATCAGCCACAGTTGATAGAACTGTCCGGTGCGCAGCATTTCCTGCCAATCCAACCCGGCCCGGTGAGCGGACGGCGTTTGAGTGGCGGACGCCGTCACAACCGGCTGTTCCGGCGGATTTCGCAGAAGCTGCGCGAGCAGTGGCACCAGAACCAGCGTGCCAACGCCGAGCCAGACAAATGTCATGGGAATGGTGGTTTTCCCCAGAAGCCATTGGGTGAGCGGGGAGATATAAACCGCCGCAAGGCCGACGCCGCTGACCACGATTCCGGTGATAACGCCCTTGCGCGCGGGCGGAAACCATTTGATGGAGGGCGGAGTCGTTGCCGAGTAACCAAGGCCAATCCCCAGCCCGGCGCCGACGCCAAAGGTCAACGCCATCGCGGTGGGTGAATGAACCAGCCCTGAAGCGATCAAGGCGAGACCGAGCATGATGCCACCGGCGGTGGCAACAAGCCGCGGGCCGAATTTGTCCTGGCATCGCCCGGCGAACACCATCATGCCGGCGAAACAAACTGTGGCCACGGTGAACGGCAGGGTGGCGTCAGTCTTGGTCCAATGCCAATCGCCGACGAGCGCCTTGGCGAGGACCCCCCAGGCGTACAAGACGCCGAGGATGAGGTTGATGGCGAGGGCGGCGATGACAACCGTCCAGCCTTTGGTCACATGCGAACTGTTTTCATTCATGGGTGTCTCCTTAATCAGGTTTGTCTAAATTGTGAGCGTCTCCTCTTGTGTCAGAACATGAAGCCCGTGTTTTTTGAGGACCTCGCCGGCTTGGGCGGGATCCTCGACTTCCAGGACCAGGATGGCGCGGTTGTTGGCCGCGAAACCCGAAGTGTTGCAGAGGTTGATATTGTGGTTGGCCAGGCATTGGGCGACGGAGTGCAATGCGCCCGGCTTGTCCGGCATTTCCACGGCGATGACGTCCGTCAACGTGGCGGCAAAGCCCTCGTGTTTAAGAGACTGACAGGCCAGATCCGGGTCGTTGACCAGCACTTTCATGACGCCGCAAGTGCCGCTGCTGGCCACGATGATGCAGCGGATGTTGATGTTGGCGCGGGCGAGAACCCCGGTGATGCGGGCCATCTGGCCCGGCCGATTTTCAGCGAACACCGCCACCAGTTTAACCGTATTCATAGAATGGATGATTTTGGGTCAGTTCAAAGGGACCGCTTGTCAATGACACGCTTGGCCTTGCCTTCCGTGACGGGCAGTGAACCGGAGGCAACCAGTTCCACCTTGGGCCGAACCGAGAGTTCGGCCCGGAGTTTTTCCACCACTTCGTTTTGCAGTTCCGTCAGGTGCCCGACCTGGCCGTCGAAACCGGAGGGCGACAATTCCACCTTGACCGTCATCTCGTCCAGACCCTCCAGTAGTATCAGGTAGTTGCGCCCCACCTGCGGAATGGACATCAGCACCCGCTCAATTTGTTGCGGGAAAATATTCACCCCGCGCACGATTAACATGTCGTCCGATCGCCCGGTGATGCGGTGGATGCGCCGATGAGTGCGCCCGCAGGCGCAGGGCCCGGGGATGATGGAAGTCAGGTCGCGGGTTCGATAGCGCAACAAAGGCATCGCTTCGCGGTTGATGCTGGTCAAGACCAATTCGCCGGGTTCCCCGTCGCCCACCGGTGCGCCCGTGGCGGGGTTGACGATCTCCAGGACGAAATTGTCCTCCCAGACGTGCATGCCGCATTTGCCCTCGCAGTCGAAGGCCACGCCGGGACCGTTCATTTCGGTCAAGCCGTAGGAGTTATAGACATCAATGCCCAGAGCGGCCTCGATCTTGCGCTTGGTTTCCTCGGTGTAAGGCTCGGCGCCCACGAAGGCCTTGCGCAAGGCCAGGTCCCTGCGCGGATCAATCCCCTTTTTCTCCAGAAAATCCGCAAAGTAAAAGGCGTAGCTGGGCGTGATATGGATCACCGTTGTGCCAAAGTCCTGCATGAGGAGCAACTGGCGTTCCGAGGTCCCCGGTCCGGCGGGGATCACCATGCAGCCCACTTTCTCCGCCCCGTAGTGCATCACCAAACCGCCCGTGAAAAGTCCGTAGGTCATCATATTCTGGAACACGTCGCGCCGGGTCACCCCCGTCATGCAGAAGGCGCGGGCGATCAGTTCCGCCGCGGTGTCCACGTCGCGCCTTGAGAAAAACAGCGCCTTGGGTTTTCCGGTTGTCCCGCTCGAGGTGTGGAGCCTGAGCACCTCGTCCCGCGAAACGGCCAGCAATCCATCCGGGTAATTCTCCCGCAAATCCGCCGCGGTGGTGAAAGGGAGCCGCCGCAGGTCGGCCGCCGAGTTGATCTCCTCCGGCTTGAGGCCCGTTTCCAGGAATTTCCCGCGATAGAACGGCACGCGCTCCAGCCGGCGCACCGTTTCCCGCAACCGTTTGAGTTGCAGAGCATCCAGCGCCGGACGGTCCAGCGTTTCCATTTCCTGCTGCCAAAACATTTGATTAGGGGACCACCATATAACTTGCTTTTGTTATATGCAAATCTTATTATTTGCTCCGAAAAAGGCACGATATGGATGATGGAAACAGGCTTTTGTTGAGCGGGGACGAAGCCATTGCCCTCGCCGGCTGGCACGCGGGCGTTGCCCTTGGCGCCGGCTATCCCGGCACGCCCTCGACCGAAATTCTCGAGAATTTTTCGAGGCTTGGCGGTCGCGCCCAATGGTCCCCCAACGAAAAGGTGGCGCTGGAGGTCGCCATTGGCGCCGCGTTTGGCGGCGCGCGGGCCATGGCCGCCATGAAACACGTCGGGCTTAACGTGGCCTCCGACCCGCTGTTCACGGTGGCCTACACCGGAGTGACAGGAGCTTTGGTGATCGTTTCCGCCGATGATCCGGGCATGCACTCCAGCCAAAACGAACAGGACAACCGCCGCTACGCCGTCGCCGCGGGAGTCCCCATGCTGGAGCCGTCCGACTCCCAGGAGGCTTACGATTTCATGCGCGCGGCCATCGAAATCTCCGAGCGTTGGAAGACGCCGGTCCTGCTTCGCGCCACGACGCGGGTGTGTCACAGTTCCACGGTGGTGCAGCCGCGGGCGCAGCGCGACCCTCCCAAAGCCACAAACTTCGTCCGCGATTTGAAAGGGCGCGTGATGGTTCCCGGCCATGCGCGGCCGGCGCACCGGCGGTTGCGCCAGAAGCTTTCGGAAATGGCGGCCTGGAACGAGGAATGCGCGCTGAACAGGGTTGTGCCGGGCGGCAAATCTTTGGGCATCATCACCTCCGGGATTTCCTTTATGCACGCGCGGGAAGCCGCGCCGGAGGCCGGGGTGCTGAAACTGGGCTTCACGCATCCGCTGCCGATGCGCAAGATCGCGGCATTCGCCGCCAGCGTGGAGCGCTGCGTGGTGATCGAGGAAGGCGATCCGTACCTTCTCGAAGCCATCCGCGCGGCGGGAATATCCGTCAGCGGGCAGCCGGAGATGTATCGCTTTGGCGAGTTGGACGTGGCGCGAGTGCGGCGCATCCTTCGCGGCGACACGAGTCCTGAACCCGCTACGCCGCCGGGAAAGCCGCCGCAACTCTGTGAGGCCTGTTCTTACCGGATCGTGTTCGATGCGTTGCGCCGCCACAACTGCATCGTGGCCGGTGACATTGGTTGCTACACGCTCGGGGTGCTGCAACCGTTCGAAGCGATAGATTCGTGCGTCTGCATGGGAGCGAGCCTGGGGGTCGGACTGGGTTTGCGCCACGTGCTGCCGCCCGATCAAGCCTGCCGGGTCGTCAGCGTCATCGGAGACAGCACATTCGTCCACAGCGGCATCAGCGGGTTGATCGAAATGGCCTACAATCCCCCGCCCCACGGCCATGTGGTGATTATTCTTGACAACGCCACCACCGCCATGACCGGCCACCAGGAACACCCGGGCACCGGCCGCAATCTGAACCATGAACCGACGGGAAAGGTCGTGCTCGAGGACATGGCGCGTTCGTGCGGGATTCGCCGCGTCCAGGTCATCGAACCCCGCGCGGGGTCGGACGCGTTTGAGCAGGCCTTGGTGGAAGCCCTCAAGAGCCGCGAACTGGCCGTCATCATCGCGCGGCGGCCCTGCGTTCTGATCGTGCGGGAACTCAAGGAATATGAAAAACGCCGCCAATGCCATGAAAGCGAAGAACTCTGCGCGCCCGCCGTGTAACATCGTCGTGGCCGGCCTGGGCGGCCAGGGGGTCCTGACCGCCACGGACATCATTGCGGATGTGGCGCTGCGCGCCGGCTTCGATGTCAAGAAGAGCGAAATCAAGGGCATGAGCCAGCGAGGCGGATCGGTCGCCTGCGACGTGCGGTTTGGCGCCCAAATCCACAGCCCCATGGTGCCGGCGGGCGAGGCGGATTTTCTCCTGGCGCTCGAAGCGGCGCAATTGGAGCC
>Ga0326728_10006543_pt1 | contig 31211 bp, 28 predicted proteins | sample MB3enrmetagenome_FD_207602 | JGI IMG/M metagenome (GOLD analysis project Ga0326728, IMG submission 207602) | Lab enriched peat soil microbial communities from McLean, Ithaca, NY, United States - MB31MN | ecosystem: Environmental > Terrestrial > Soil > Wetlands > Peat | place: USA: New York...
GACAATCTGCTGGATCTCGGCAGGCGTGCGTCGCCGCCCTCCAACCACCCCTTGTTCGTCTGTCATGAGTTCACTACAACACGGATGGTACAGTGTTGGCTAGAATGGGGTTAGTCCCACGCTTACCGACATAGGCTCTTTCGGCGGATTTGTGTCGTGGTTTGTGTCGTAACCCTCGCTTTTGCCCTTCCCAGAGGTCTGATCCGTCCGCTTGCTGGAGATGGCTTCCAGCGCATTGCGCTTGGCTTCCAGACGCACGTGTGAGTAGTGGGCGAGCATCTTTGGCTGAGACGTGTCCGGCAATGGCCATAATCGTCTGATCGCTTGCCAGGGATTCAGCCAGTTCGGTTATGGCGTGGTGGCGCAGGTCGTGGAAGCGCAGGCTGCCCGGTCAGCATCCCGGAGACGTAGAACACATTACCGGACATCGTCCCCATAGCGCCGTAGAACGTACCATTCGGGAGAACGATCATAAGCAACGACTCGCCATCTGACAGGACACCGGAATATACGCCTTCTGCTCCTGCCGCAAGGGTCGTGCTGGTGCTGTTGTTACTAGTGCTGCCGCTGCCACCGCCGCCGCAGCTTGTATTGGTTGTGAGCAGAGCGAGAACGATTGAAAGAAGGGAGCACACGAGAGTGCCGCGTCTCAGCATAACGAACCTCTCGGAGTGAAACTTCGGCAGGGTCCCTTTGCAGTGGGCGCAATTGTGATCCGGAGCTGCTGGGCAGTCAACCCCAATTGCGAAGTAATTCCAATTGTGAAGATCGCAGCGCAAGAAGTGAGCGAGCCTGAAACGATCCTGTTCTGCCGTCAGTCGCTCAGAGCAACATCCTGTGGGAGCGAGATGCGAGCGCGCAGGGTGCGCGAGCGGCGAGCGACCACCCGCGAGCGCCGCGAGTGGATGGGAGCGACATGCGGACAGGCAAGCTCCGTGAGAGTCTTCTTCTAAACTACCGCTCCTTATAGCCCGCGCCATCTGGTACGCTTTGAGGGGTTGCTAACGGGTATGTACGACGCTCAGCGCAATTGCAACGACGACTAGACCAAAGAACATGGCGGAAACAACGGCCTGCAAAAGTTTGTATTTGCGTGGCAGCTGGCTTTCGGGCTTAGCATAGAGGGCTTTGTTCTGCGCTTCTTCGCAACATGCGAGAAAATCCGTGTCGCAGTATGGGCGTTTCATGGCTCGACTCCTAAAGCACGACCTCTCCGCAAAGCTCGTAACAAATTGCGCTGATGATCGCGGAAGCCGGATTGTCTATCGCAGAAACTTGATGTCATGCGGCGCAGGAACAAGGCACGCAACCGCTGTAATTGCACAGACTAACGCGATCACTACTAGTTCAGCCATCGTTTGCTACTCCAGTCCGACTGTCAACAATGGGGCAGCCGATTAGCTGCCCCACTGCGCCAGAGGAGCATCTCAACCCACCAGCAGGATGCTCCATTCACGCGCTGGCGCTTAACTTACGGCCTCGACGGACAAAGCGCATCTTGGACCAATCGTAAGGAAGTCTTTCCCCACACTCGAGGCACATTACGTAGTGTCTGCATGCCCCGCCGACGTGTTCCCAGTCCGCCGATGGCTGACCGGTCACCGAAATTGGCCAAGATACATGCCGATGACAGCAACTCCCAAATATCCGCTTTACAATGCTGAGTAGCACAACGTACTGCCCCTTCCCTCAAGCAGAAAAGCCATTTCACCTTGGGTATTCTGCATCCGAGGGTAATCAGATTGTCACTGGGCAGACAAAACGCCAAGTCTCCTGGCGGCGTAGTCGCTTGGAGTACCCGGGGTGGTGATGCCGATCACACCTTGATGTTTCCACAGAAGTGTGGAAAACTGCCGCCTGAATCGTGAATCTCCAGGAGTGGCGCGGGTTTCCGCGTCGACCGTTTTGCTGGGCAAAAACAGGAACCGCCAACAAGTTGGCTGAAAACCGTTCCTGACCTGTGGGAATTGTGTTGAAAAAAATCCCCCCTGGGCTGGTCCGGTTAAAGGTAAACGTTACAGCAAACCCATCTATTCAGAACCTCTGCTGTGTCATCCATCCCTGCAGTTCAACACGGAGCGGCGCGGTCTAAGCTTTGGCCACAAGGTCAGCGTATAACGGCAAGCCTTGCCCAGCGCGCTGGCGGGTAAGGCCGTCAAGCGTGCCGCTTCGATTACCCGCTTTCTGGAATATCCCGAGCTGGAGTTAAGTAATAACCTGGCGGAAAACTCGATGCGGCCTGTAGCTTTGGGACGAAGGAACTGGCTCCACGTAGGCAGTGCGCAGGCCGGAGGAAAAGTCGCGGCGATTCTCTCTGTCGTGGAAAGCTGCCGCCGGATGAAGCTACGCACACGGGACTACCTGGGAAGCATTCTTCCTGGCCTCGCCGATTTTCCCATCCAGCGCGTCGCCGAACTGACGCCTGCCGCCTGGGCTGCCCAGCACCGCTAGCTGCAAGTCGTCAATCCTGTACTGCCTCTGACGCATCCTCTAGAACAACAGCGGCGCCCAAGGCACATACTGCTCCAGGCGGCCGAAGCTAGCTGACGTCATAAAGTGGGCGAAGCTGGCGAGGCGGAGACCCGAGTCGAGCGCAAACTGCAGGGCCAGATGGTTGATGCCCAACACGGCAACGCGAATCGACGGCGAGGTAGCTCGCGCTTCTTGTGCTGCCAGCGATAACACGGCAACGCCATGCTGCGGGTCGGTCCAGGCGACGGGGCCGATGCCTCCACGGTTCACGAGATAGTAGCCGATGAACTCTCCGTTAAAATTCACCTGTTTTGCCGGGATCTTCAGTTTGCTGATCAGGAAGTGGAGATCGGCCGCGTGGCGAGCGGCACGCACGACCGCATCCAACTCGGTCGCCCGATGCAAATCGAACTCGCAACTGGTATAGCCCTCGGGCGCACCGGGAAAGCGCAACGGTTCGCCCTCGAACAAAAGAATTTCGTAGCCCGGGAACATACTCAGCTTCAAGTAGGAGGCCATTGCCGTAATGTCGATTGACGACCAGGTATAGAACACTTTCGCGCCGGCATTGACGCCCGCTTGCCATATCTGCCGGAGCAGCGGCATCCCCAGTTTGTTGCGTTGCACCTCGGGCAGCGCCCAGAATGCGGATAGGAACCACTGGCCATCGCGTAGGGTGGCGCCGGCTACCGCCACAATCCGGTTGTCCAACTCGGCAAGGTGAAAAATACCGGTCGAGCGAATGTGCTCATATCCCTCGCGGATAACCGCTACCGGCGGGAGCGCGACGACCACGTTGTTGCGAGCGAACATGTCCCGAATGGAGGCAAGCCAAATGTCAGCCATGCCCGGGATATCTTCGGGACGAGCCGGTCTATACACTACCTCAGAAGCCTTGTGATTGGGATTAGCTGTGCTGCTCATGTGAACCCTCCAGCAGTATTCGATTCAGCTACCAACCGACGGTAGCGGAATTAACCGATGGGTGCACAGGAAACGATCTGCCAGCAGGTCACGCCCTCAGCAAGCCAAAGGCAGCGGGCATGCGGTCATCGCCGCATAAAGAAAAGGCCATTTACCTGACGGTAGCCGAAGATCAACTTTTTATTTCCCAGCCTCGGCAGGGATAACCCATCAATAAACAGGCCACCCTCATGGATCGAAGCCGAAACTCGGGGGCGGAAAAAGCTGTGTCGTGAGTTGTGTCATAACCCTGGGATGCTGGCCCCCGGCAGGCCGCTGCGGGCGAACGTGGCGGCGATCTGCTCGATCTCGGCCGCCGCGCGCCGCCGCTGTGCGTTTACTCCCGGTTGATCATCCATTCGTAAACTTCAACACGGGTATTGCGTTCTGGATAGATGGGTTTGCTCTGACGCTTACGGTTAAAGTGTAGGTTTGCACAGTCCCACATGGCGAAGTTGGGAATGCAGCTCTGGTTGTAAAAGGGATCTGCGCAAGACCGTGATGGGGTTGGCGCGAGAGAGTAAGTCGGACTTCGCACCCCACTATGTGCTTACAGAGCATTTTTGCGCTCGGGGTGGGCTTGGCGCGGGCAAATCGGGGATACCTTAACAAAGCGTTGCAGACGACCGCTCCCACGAACGCAGCGAAGTGGACATGGGAGCGAACATGCGGAGTTGGTTCAGCCGAGTTGGGGATTCGCGTCCAAAGCCACACAAATCCCTTAATCTGTTGTGCCATAGCGTACTAAACCAAGCTGTTCTTCTCGATTTCGTTTACGCTCCACGTTTTTCTGCCACTCGATGCAACGACCACACCTCCTACGGCAGGTGCCATCTTTGTCGAATGCCAGTTCTTGGCGATCTGTGAAAGGATTGATAAGAATATTGCAGTCCAGACAAAAATCGTTATTCGGTGTAAACCGTTTTACGATTCTGAGTCGCACCGAGAATTTCCTCCTTAGGCACAGCAGGCATTTCACCTTTGCCGTCTGCATCCGATCCGTGATCAGATTGTCATCGTGCAGATGAAGCGCCAAGTCTCCTGGCGGAGTAACCCATTGGGCTATGTCAATGCGGAGATGCTGATCATGGTTCCCGATTGTTGGGCCAATGAGCAACTTCGTTTCCAGCACTTCCACACGCTGTTGCTCAACAAAATACTTTGCCCTGTTGCACTTGGTGTTGAAGGGAACAGGGCCAATCAACTGAGCGCCTAGGACCTGGGCGGGCAAGCAAGAGAGTGTTGCGCTCGGAATGCTCGAAGGTTGCTCCAACGTTATACCGCTGGACTCCCTGCGAAAACGCTCGCGATCCTCGCGCCGGAAATCACCGAAATACTGTCTCCTTCCCTAGTTCGCTTTCCATTTTTAGCGGGCAAAAAAGCGGCTTTTCGACCGGCTTGAATGGCTCGCCCAGGTCGCCAACGCCCACGGTAGCAACAGCTTAGGTGGGATCGGGCTGACGCCAGCACCACCAGCGAGCACAGTGGAGGAAACTCTGATGACACTCTCACGCCGAAGTGGGGCACGGAGGTCCCTCCCTGTCTTCATGGCCGGTTTGCAGACAACGCTTGTAGGCGCGGGCTGAGCGAAACACCGGCGAACGCAGGAGAGGGAACGCTGATGTTTGATCGACCGGACCTGCGCCTTGCTAGGTTGGGCGTGTGAGATGTACCCACGCCATTAACCTGGGGGGTGGACACACGAGAGCCCATGGAGAAGAGCACGCTGGAGAAGGACAAAAAAATCCAGGCGACTTTCGCCGCCTGGAGGCCGCCCGAAAACTTGCTCTGGATTACTGGCAGGCACAGACCGCCTTGCCCGTGCCCAGATATTGGGCAAACGAGCAAGCTTGGGGCAGGAAGCCTTCTTCAACAGAGGTGCCCCCCGTCGCCAGCGGAGCAGGCAGGAAGGGCGCTTCCGTCGTGATAAAGGTTCCGGTAGTTGGCTGTTGCAGATGAGTTGCCCATGCCCGCAAATCCGGGCTTAGGGTCCCGGCTTTTGTCGGATCACAGCTCGTGCCATTGGGCAACGTGGACACGAGCTTGATCACCCCGGAGGCCGGAGCAACGCTCGTCAGTGGGTTCGCGGTCAGGCTGTTATTAACGGACAATGCTAGAAGCGCATTGGCCGTGATCGGGCACGCACAGCACTCCACCATTTCCTGAATCGCATCGAACACATAGATGTTCGCGCACAGGGTTCCCTCGTTCGAGCTTAAGGGGGTCCCTATGTACCCAGAGTTGATGATGTATACGAATTGGTCAGCCGGTTGAATAATTATTATTATTGGGTCAGGTTTGTTAAAGTAGCTGACCCAATATACGTCGTTCGTATAATAAGCTGGTAAGCCGTCCGCAGCCGCGAACGTACTAACCATCACGGCTGCCAGCATGACGAAAACCGCTTTCTTCAACACGAAAGATCCTCCTCTCTCCGACCGTGGCCGCCTAAAGGGACTTGGGTGCGTATTTACCATGTACCACGTAGCAGAATGTGGCTATTCTCCTGATAACGTAGGGCCTTTCACTACTTGGAAAGAACTAAGTCACATGTGCAGTTTCTCGCGTACTACCCGCTCTTGTCCTGCCAGTTTTTGGCTGATCAGTTCACGGGCAATCGTCAGGTTCGCGCCGCCGTGGGCTGCCATTCCCTGCGCACGTCGTAGCTGCGCGTCGGACGGGCGGACTGGACCGCTCACAACAAGCACGGAACCGTCTCTATCCAGGATCACAAAAGCGGCATCCTGATCGGCCAACGCGCGGCGCGCTCGTTAGCTGCCCTGTTGACGCGGCCCAGCAATGCTCGAAGGTTGCTCCACGGTTACTTCGCTGGGCTCCCTTTGACTCTTGCAAAAACGCTCGCGATCCTCTCGTCCAAGATCACCGAAATACCGGCTCCTTGCCTCCGTTCGCTCGCCGTTTTCAGCGTGAAAAAGGCGGCTTTTTGACCAGCCCGGATGCGCGAGCCTCGGTCGATAACCCAAACGGCACAACAGTTTAGGCGGGATCGGGCTGACGCCAGCAACACCGGCGGGCGGATAAGAGGATACTCTTACGGTAGAGGAGGGGACGCTGATGACAGTCGCGCACCGAAGCGGAGCGTGGAGACTCTAGGCGGGCAAAAAAATACACACACAGCAAAAAAATTGCCCCGCATTGGAAAGCACACCCTGCCTCCGGCGGTCACGGTCTCGGACAACGATTTGCCTCCCGGAGCGCGGGCCGGGCCGGACAAACGGGACAGCCTTGCCGATCTGCTCGACCGGGCAGGGGGGGCGGGCCGGTTTCTTGTGTCGTGACTTGTGTCGTAACCCGGCCATCCCTGCCGGAATCGGGCGGTATCGGAGGGCGTCACTCAGTCACAGGCAGAGGGCAGCGAATATGCGGCGGACCCGCATAAACACTGCATCTCCGTGTCGTTCGCTCTCATTCAGTGTCGCGCCGTGATTTTCGCATGAGAGAACTGTCACGGCAGAGGTCGCGAGTTCGAGTCTCGTCGTCCCCGCCATAACTTCTTGTTACCTGTGATTATTGCTCCGGATCAGAGTTTGGGGCGATCCTTCGACTGCGCTCAGGATTTCGGCACGCGGCTCCCAGCCGCCGGGCGGCCTCACGCCGCGTAGGCGCCTCAAGTTCGAGTCTCGTCGTCCCCGCCATTTAGTTTCAACAGTTTAGCTGCACAGCCTTCATCAGCTTCAACCCGAGATCCAACCCGACGCCCTCAGTTCGCGGAGCCGGACAGCTTGATCGCCTCCAGAAACATGCCTTGTGCTGCCACTTGCTGGCTGTTCACAGCATGCGTGTAGCGCTGCGTTGATCGCAGGTCTTTATGGCGAAGCATCTGCCGGATCTCGTTGATTGGCAATTCCTTGCTGCCAAAGAAGGTGCCCAGCGAATGCCGCAAATTGTGCCACCCGAACCGAACGGACACGTTTGCAGCAATCACGCCTGCCGTGACGGCAGCAGGTCGCAGGAAATCTTTGCTGCAGGTGGAGGCGACCTTTCGGCCTGCGCAGATACCGATGCGCTTGTAGAGCCAAGATTTCAGCGGTTGCTTACGAGGATTTGCAGTTCCCGTTCCAGGCGATTCACTACATCCTGCCATTCACCCGCTCTGGCCTGTCGGAAGAGACGTGCGGTGGGATACCACGGGCTATCTTCGCGGTCCAACAGCCAGCGCCAGTCCGGCACATAGTGCAGCAGGATCCAAACCGGTTTTCCCATAGCTCCGGCGAGGTGGGCTAGCGAGGTGTCAATGGAAATCACCAAGTCGAGATTCGCGACAATAGCGGCAGTATCTGCGAAGTCTGCCTGCAACGAATCCAAATCGATCAACTTCATTGCCGCCGGCATGTTCTGCAACTGCCTCGCGGCCGGACCCTTCTGTAGGGAATAAAAGGTTGTGCCTTCCACCTGAGTCAGCGGTGCGAGCTGTGCGAGGGAAATGGAGCGATGCTGCTCATAGGGGTGCGTCAGGGAGCCTCCCCACGCCAGCCCAATGCGCAATTCCTTCTTCGCCAGTCGTTGAGCCCATGCGTGCGCGGCAGCGGCGTCTGCCTTGAGATAGGGGACATCCACAGGAATAGTTGTCAGGCCAGTCTGAAACGCCCGCGGTAAGCTTAACAAAGGGCATTGCCAGGCGAAATCCGGAAGGGTCTGGCCCTGAGTGATCACCTCCAGAGCCCCTGGGAATCCGTCCAGCAGGCGCCGCAGCCCTGCCGGGACCTCTAAAACTACTTTTCCTCCGCGTGCCGCTACCCGTGGAACATAGCGCACGAACTGCATCGTGTCGCCGAGTCCTTGCTCGGCGTGGAGCAGGATACGTGCGCCGTCCAGGGGTTCGCCTTGCCAGAGCGGCTGCGAGAAGTTCCGCTGGCAACGACGGAGCTGCCGAGTACCCCAACGAAACTCATATTCTTCCCAGCCAATTGAAAACTGTGCTTGTAGGAGGTGCACCATGGCGAGCCCGAAACGAGCGGTTGCACAATTTGGATAGTAGCGTAATGCCCGTTGGTAATAATTGACTGCGCCGGAGAGATCTCCGCAACTGTGAAGCCGGATCCCGATGTTGCAAAGCGCCATGACGCAATCGGGTTTCAAAGCTACCGTGCGGCGATAACAGGACAATGCTTCTGCGGACTTCCCTTGTTTGGCCAGAACCACTCCCAGGTTGTTGTGGGCGAATACCATAATTGGATCGGGAGGAAGAGCTTGCCGGCGCAGCGCAGCGGCAGCGGGAAGGCTGCCGAGTTCGTTGTACACGACACCTGAATTGGCGCCGGCCTGCGCGCTGTTGGGCTCCAGCTCCAAGAGATGAGCGTAGGCCGCGGCCGCCCGTTCCAGTTCACTCAGTTCAACGCAGGTCTGCCCCAAATTCAAGCTCGCCTCACGATAGTCGGGCTTGATCTGGAGAGCACGGTCGTAGCAGTCCGCGGCCGACTTCGGTTCGTCCAATTCTTGAAGCACAACGCCGAGGCTATAGTGTGCCTCCGCGTCGTTCGGACTGAGCGCCAGTACCTTCTGATAGGATTCCACAGATTCCCGAAGAAAACGTCCCTCATGCAGTACATGGGCGAGATTGAAGTGAAAGTCCGGGCAATCCGGTTTCAGCGCTATGGCACGGCGGTAACATGCGATGGCCGCCGGCACATTTCCCATCTGCTTTTGTAAGTTTCCGAAGTGGTAATGTGCCTCGGCCAGCCCAGGCTCCAGGCTCAACACGCGCTGGTAAAGACTCGCTGCTTCTTCGAATTCACCCCCTTGAACCAGCAAGTTGGCCAAGCTGTGCTGGACGGCAGTATCGGCCGGGTCTAAAGCCAGTGCGCGCCGATAGCTGGCCATGGCGGCGGCAATATTCCCTTGCAAAACATAGGTGTTGCCAAGGTTGCCGTGGAAATGCGCTATATGCGAGTTGACTTGAATGGCCGCCTGAATCAACTGAACCGCGGTCTGGAAATCCCCGCGTTGCTGAGCGATTACCCCCATGAGGTGAAGGGCATCCGCATGCCGGGGCTCATTCTTCAGAATTCCGAAATAACAGGAGACCGTCTCCGACAGGCGGCCCGCCTGGTGGTGGCAAAGTCCGGCCCGCAAAGCCGCAGCAGTATTTGCGGACTCCGAAAGCTGTTGGGAAATCAATGTGCCACCTCGCGCACCGCCCTGCCACAGTGCTCCCCAGGAACAGACCCATCTCATCTTTTTTGCATGTGTTGGGCCACTGAATTGCTGAAAAAGTTCCCGTCAAGAACCTCAAACCTGAATCTCCCTTAGGAACTGATTAGAAACCCAGCATCGGCTCCACGCTCCCCGGTGCGCGGAGGCGCTCTTTAGAGCGTATTGCCACATCTGCGCTGGTTAAGACTTGCTAATCGTCGTGACCCATCACGTGGGAATCAATTCGGTATTACGACCGCATTCTAGGGAAAGTAGGCCTGCAAAACATGAGCATAGATGTCAACAGCCACGGGCAAGGGCTCTCCAAACGGGAGACGGCTCAGTTAGCCAGACCGGCTGCGGAGATGGAGATCATCAAAGATGGGAAAGGCCACAATCGTTCTTGATGCGCAGGGTTGCTCTCGTCACTCCCTAGTCTCATGCTTCCGGGTCGTAATCGGGTATGGGCAGGGGCGAAACTTGGGCTTTCTACTATCGTCATCCTCTCGAGTCTCGTCGTTCCCGCCATTTAGACTCAACAGTTAGCTGCGCGGCCTTCATCAGCTTCAACCCAATACCGTTCAGTTAAGAACGCCAGGCGGCTACGAGCGAAAAAGAAACTCCGGGTCATGTTGTTGAGGCAGGGAAGAAAGCAGATCCCTTCGACTTCGCTCAGGGCAGGCTCTTCGCCGGGCTCAGGATGACCCACTTTGCGATTGGGTGCGTAGTGCATAACTCGGTGCGCGCGCCTTAACTGAACGGTATTGAGCTTCAACCCGGAATCCAACCTGACGCCCTTTGGTAGCTCGCAGCCCGCCGCGCCTTCGGTTCCCTCAGGACAGGCTCAGGACGGCAGCGCTATCAACACGGCATGCGTGTGGCGCTGCGTGGATCAGTTCGCCCAAGCAATTGGTTTCAGAGCGTCACGAATGCGTAAATGACTAATAAGCCGATTTGGGCAACGGCGATAGCAATGCCGTTCTTGAACATGGACTTCAAGTCTTTAGACTCGGCGAAGCCCATTGAGCTAAACATATTTGCACCAGGATGAACGAAGTTGGTTACACGTGTGGCGACAATTAGGGCCACCGACCACACAGCCATTGGGATCGCATGCTTCACCAGCAGAGGAGTAAACAGCTCATGGAGCATCTTGAGTACAGCGACCACCGCTCCAGAAAAACCAAAAGCCCCGAGCACTCCTCCGGAGATTACGACCACGCGCCTTCCGCCAACGGTTACAAGCGGCTGTAGAAGATGAGCGAGCGCGGCATAGCCACCCGCCTTTTCAATGAAGTTCAGAAAGGGGTCTAACAGCAGAAACAGGAGGAATAACCACACATTCCCCGCCATGCCCTTGATCACCAGCTTGAATATCTGATTGAGGCCCAAGCCGCCGACCAGTCCCGTGGCCAGCGCCAGGCCCAACATGATGACTATGACGTAAGATGTCGAAGCCCTGGTTACAATGCCATAGACAACTGAGGCGGCGAACAGGAGCAAGAATAAGGCAGTGGCTGTTTTTTCTCGCGCATTCGGAGCGAAGGCCTTCATATCTTTGGTAATTTCATAGGCATATTCCGGTTTATTCCGGGTTGCTTTTTGTACCCTTTGCAGCATGATCCAAGAGGCGGTAAAGGTGACACAGGATATCGGAATAGCCGCTCTCCACAGCATCTGGGGATAGGTCAGCCCAGTCAGGCCGAGCAAGGTAATAACCGGAGGGGTGAACGGACCTAAAGTAAGCGCCTCCTCACCTGCCGTCTGGAACATAATGCCGACCGAACTCTTGGAAAGCCCGACAGCAGCCGCAATTGGGATGACAATCGGCGCGATGATAGCATTCCCACCAGCAAGGGTACCGAGCAGTCCAACTACCACCAAACCCGAAAGCATGATCCCCACCATTGCCTTTTTCTCGGTGTCGATGCCGATGCCGTAGATGATTTTGTGCACTAAGGTGTGTGTCACTTTGGTCTCGGTAAGAACCTCACCCAAACCCCTGCCAAGCATAATGATCAGGCCAACCAGGGCCAGGAACGAGGTCATGGCTTTGGCCACAGCCTCACCGAGCGAGAGCACCGATTGATGTGTAAGCACCGCCCCTATCAAGACACAGACGAGTGTAGCCGGCAAAATATCCATGCCCCGAAATACAAGCACCAAGTACAAAACCAGCGGCAATAGACCTAACAGTCCCCACCAGATGCTAAAGCCATCCGCTGCCATGACGTGTATTCTCCTGACGAGTGATGTTCTTTAGTCTTTAACCAAGACCTTTCCGGCAATGGTTCCCCTGAGCCTTCCATCGGAAACGACTTGTATTCCGTTAATAAACAGATACTGGATTCCCACAGAGTATTGATGGGGGCGGCTGAAATCGGCGATATCGGTTATCGTCGCCGGGTCGAATGCGACGATGTCGGCGATCATACCGGGCGCAATCGTCCCCCGGTCCCTCATGCCAAATCTTTGCGCAGTCAATCCTGTCATCTTATAAATCGCCATCTCCAGCGTCAGAAGTTCCTTCTCTCTAACATATTTCCCGAGTACACGCGGGAACGTGCCGTAGGATCGTGGATGAGTGGCCTCGCTACCGGTTCCGGCCTTTAGCCCTCTGCCGTCTGAACCGATGGCAACGCTCGTACTGCGCATGATGGTTTCAACATCTTGTTCCGACATCGAGAAGAAAACCGCACCAACTTCCCCCTTTTCCGCTTTTAACAATTGGAGAACTGCTTCGGCTGGGTTCGTCCCCCACAGAGCTGCGATCTGTGCCAGTGTTTTTCCGGATAGAGCGGCATTTTCCGATGTCGCCAGGTTGGTCACCATCACCTTGGCTGGTCCGCCGCGAACGTTCATCTCGCGTTCAATCCCGGCAGCAAGTTCCGGTTTTTTATCGGGGTCGGACAATGATGCCAGCAAAGCTGCAACTCCCCCGGCCTGAAAGCGAGCGGGCACCAGCGCGGTGAGGGAAGTACTCGATGCTTCGTAAGGATATTGGTCGGCGGTGACGTCCACGCCCTGCCGTCGCGCTGTCTCGATCTTATCCAGCAGTATTTCTCCTTTTCCCCAGTTGTCCCGGCCAAGGGCTTTAAGATGGGAAATAATCACTCTTGCGCGGCTCTGCCGCCCAATTTCAATCGCTTCCTCCACCGCCGCCATCAAAGTCGCGCTTTCACCGCGAATGTGACTGGTATAGACACCACCGTGTTCCGCGCTCACACGGGCGAGGGAGATCAGTTCCGTGGTCTTCGCAAAGCTGCCTGGCGGATAAATGAGGCCGGTGGATATGCCCCATGCTCCCTGCTTGAGAGAGGCAGCCAGGAGACTGTTCATTAGCTGCTGTTCTGGGGGCGTGGGCTCCCGATCCTCTGCGCCCATCACCGCAATCCGGAGTGTTCCATGCGCCACCAAAGGAACATGGTTGAGCCCAAGTCCGATCTGTGAAAGCTGATGGGCATAGCCCGCACAATCCTTCCAGGCCATCTCCGCAGGCATGGCAAAATCATGTAGACGAAGATAATCGGCCAACAGATTTTTATACTGGCCGTAGATGGGGAAAAATCCTATACCGCAATTTCCCGTAACTTCACTGGTAACGCCTTGAAATAGCTTGCTCTCCGATAACGGGAAGGCGAAAGCGGCGCCATCAGTATGAGTATGACTATCGATAAAACCAGGCGCCAGGACCAATCCGTCAAGGTCAATAATTCGGCCACCGTCAACAGCAAGATTAGTCCCTACGCCGGTAATGATACCGTTTGATATCGCTATATCCGTGCGGAACCTGGAGCTGCCTGTCCCATCGATGACGGTGGCTCCTTGCAAAACTAACCGGTCGCTCATATCTTGCCTCCTCTGTGGGCACCGAACCCTTCGCCTTTACGAGAACTGATCAAACACGCGCTTACCGATTCTGCCGACGAGCCGCACTCCATCGCGGTTGTTCTTCAACTCATTTGTCAGCACAACCATGACGACCGGTCCCGACTGGACGTAGAGAATTCCTGCATCATGCGGGATGCGGGCTCCAGATGATAGTAACTCCTGAGTGTCCGTCGGGTTTCGTATGCTAGCACAAAAGCCGATGCGCTTGCGGAATCTCAAACGGAATGCCGCCATGCCGAATCTTGGTCTTGGCGCGTAATCTGAAGGGTTCTTCCGGGCACCCCGGGCGGGCTGCGGGCACCGTTTGGTTTCAATCGGTTACGCTGGGGTTCAGTCGGAGCGCATCTGCATGGTCTCGTCGATGCGGAATGTGCGGGGTGTATCGGACGCCGCCTGACCGGAGCACGTTGCCGTTATTTGGAAACCGGTTTCGCCGACCGAGGCATTGTACGAGCAAGGGCCGCGGCGGTTTGCTTTCCAGTCGATGTCCCCGGATGAGCGAAGTTCATCGAGAGAAACATATTTTCCCTCCTGAGCAAAATGCCTCCGCTCCGCATTGGCCAAAGCCAGGAGGTCGTTCTGGATGCCAATGAGATTAACAGTTGCGCCTGGAGCACTGGTGTTGGTACTACTTAGGATGCTCCCTGCCTGGTGCGAATAAACGTAAGCACCGACCGCAACGGCGGCGAGCAGTCCAAGGAAACTAAACAGCCGTCCCATCCGGCACCTCTCAAGCCAAACATTAGTATCAGGCAGAGGGAGGCCACAAGTGACTATGGTGCAGGGGGTGGGTAATCGCAACCCGATCCGCCACCTGGACTGTTTTCCGAGTTTGCTTTGTTGGAGGTCTAAACTATGAGCCAGCCAATTTATATCGACATCAACTGTGATATGGGAGAAAGCTACGGCTGCTGGACCCTGGGCCGCGATGAGGAGGTGATGCCCCACATTACCTCGGCCAACATCGCCTGCGGATTCCACGGCGGCGACCCGCATGTTATGCGCCGCACGGTGGAGCAGGCGATGCGGCACGGTGTGGCAATTGGGGCCCACCCGGGGCTTCCCGATCTGATGGGTTTCGGCCGGCGCCGGATGGAGATTTCGCCAGCCGAACTGAAAGATGATCACCGCTACCAGGTCGGCGCGCTCTGGGCCTTCGCAAAAGCTGCGGGCGTTCGTCTCCAGCACGTCAAACCGCACGGCATTCAGTACCACATGTTCGAGGAGAATCTGCTGCTGGCGCAAGCTGCCGCGGAGCAGGTGGTCGAGCTGGATGCTGAGCTAATCCTGATGACCATGGCGATGACTAAGTACGACGCCAAAGCACGGGAAGTGAAGGGTCTGCGGGTTGCCGCGGAAGGGTTTGCCGACCGGGTCTATGCCGATGACGGCCAACTGGTCAGCCGCAAGCTTGGCCGGGATGCCCTCATTCCGGACCCGGCCAAGGCCGCCGATCAGGCGGTGCGGATGGTCATGGAGGGCAAAGTGCGCACGATCACCGGCAAGGTCATCGGGCTCAAGATCGAGACGATCTGCATTCACGGCGACACGCCCGGAGCAGACAAGATTGTGGCTGCGGTCCGGGAGGCCCTGGCAAAAGCCGGGGCGATCGTTAAACCGCTACGAGACTGGATGCCTCGCGGGGCGGGCCAACTTTCGTCCGCATCGCCGGCGGTTTCTTCCTGATCATCCATCCCGGAGGATGCGCGGCCTGAACGGGGCTGCTCCACAGGTGCGGCCTCTTCTAAGAAGTCACACCGGCGCACGAACGAAGGGTGGTCAAGACGACCACCATTCCCGTTTGGGAACAGGAGAAGGTTTGACCGCACGCGCTTTGATGATTCTGGGAACGGCCTCGCATGTAGGCAAGAGCATCATTACCGCGGGTCTGGGACGGATCCTGGTCGACGAGGGTTTTCGCGTCGCTCCCTTCAAGGCGCAGAACATGTCGCTAAACTCCGCGGCAACGCCCGACGGCCGGGAGATTGGACGCGCGCAGGCACTCCAGGCCGAAGCGTGCCGGCTGGCGCCGACCGTCGACATGAATCCCATACTCATCAAGCCTCACTCCGACACCGGCTCGCAAGTGGTGTTGCTCGGCAAGGTATGGGGGCAGGTGACTGCCGCCGACTATCACACGCATCGGGTGGAGCAGTTATTCCCTACGGTGCTGCAGAGTTATCGCAAGCTGGCATCGCAATACGACGTTGTCCTGCTGGAGGGGGCGGGATCGCCCGCCGAAATCAACTTGCGGGATCACGACATTGTCAACCTCCGCATGGCGAGGGCGGCCAACGCGGGCTGCCTGCTGGTCGGCGATATTGATCGGGGGGGCGTATTTGCTTCGCTGCTAGGAACGCTGGAACTGCTGGAACCTGCCGAGCGGGAATTGTTCAAGGGATTCGTGATTAATAAATTCCGCGGCGATCGCAGCCTGCTGCAACCGGGCGTGGAAATGATGGAGCGCCGCCTGGGCCTGCCGTGCGTGGGCGTGGTCCCATTTGTCCGGAGCCTGGGTCTGGATGAGGAAGATGGTGTGGCCATCGAAGATCGCCTCACCGTACGGCGAACTTGGGGTGGCACAGGCCAAGACGCATCCCCGGATCGCCGCCTGCGGATTGGCGTGGTTGCTTTGCCCCACCTGGCGAACTTTACCGACTTCGATGCGTTGGCGGCGGAGCCGTCGGTGGCGTTGGCGTTTCTGGAACAGCCCGACGACGCCGGCCAGGCGGACGTCCTGATCCTGCCGGGGACCAAGCAGACTCTCGACGACCTCGAGTGGCTGGAGAAGAAGGGCTTGGTTTCCCGAATTCGGCAGCACTGTGCCCGGAATGGCTTGTTGATCGGCATCTGCGGCGGCTTTCAGATGTTGGGCCGCAGACTTGCCGATCCTGCCGGCGTGGAGAACAATGGCCTCCCGGTTGAGCGAGAGGGACTTGGCCTGTTGCCGGTCCACACTGTGTTTAACACCGAGAAGATCACTCGGCCGGTCTCAGCCGAGCTTTACGACCCGGCTTTCGCTGCCGGCGCATGGCAATTGAGACGCTTTCAGGGGTACGAAATTCACATGGGAGAGACCTCCCGCAGCGATGGAACTTTGCCTTTCGCGCGCTTGACCACCCGGGAGGGGACAGAATTGCTTGATGGCGCAACCAGCTCTTCCGGCCGCATAGTAGGCACCTATCTTCACGGTATTTTCGATCACGATCCCTTCCGCCATAGCTTTCTGGATTGGGCGCGCCTTTGCCGGGCGCTGGCGCCGGCGGAACAAAAGGTGTTTGCCACCGCCGAGCGCGATGCTCGCCTGAATCGTTGGGCAGATCACTTGCGAAATTCTCTAAGACTCGATTTGATCCGGAACTGGATCCAGCCTTAGGCTACAGCCTGACCAGTTGGCGATCGGTCAGGATGATGGAACGGTCAACCATCAAGTCGCCTTCACCGCTGAGCCACGTTCGGAGCCAGGGAAGCGGCCGCGGTGCGGGGCCTTCGATCGTGGTTCCATCGCGCCTGAATTTGCTGCCGTGGCAGGGACACACAATGATGCCCAGCTCCGGCCTCCATCCGGTCAGGCACTTCCGGTGGGTGCAGACCGCCGAAAGGGAATAGAACCCTTCGGGAGCGTGCACCAGGTAGATTCCGGCCTTGCGGTTCAGGGTCACCGAGTCCGGCGGATAACGGTCCGGCCGGCCGGCGTTGACGATCGGGAAAGACTTATCGAATGGGTCAGGAGACAGGTACTTATATGCGAAAAGTGCGGTGCCGCCCACGGCGGCTGCGAGCGAGCCGAGCTTGATGAATTGGCGGCGGCCGCTCGCCGGCTCGGGATTCGGGAGCTTCTTTCCCTTATCCGGCATTAAGTCTCCTCGACCCAGGCCGCTCTGGTTTTGTCGGCCAAAGTTCCCGGCCCCTGGAACACTCGCCGGTTGGCGCGCAGAGGCATACCCTGTTAGTCTACCGGCGATGCCGCCTTTGCCTGGATGGACTGATCCTTTGGTTCTGGGCCGCCCACAACAAGTATGGCACAGGGCGCGTCCCGCACCAGGCGCACCGCAAGGTTGCCGAACAGGAATTCCTGGGCGCGTGTGAGCTGATGTTTTCCCACAATGATGAGGCTGTAGTTGCCCTCGCGTTGCTCGTGCAAAATCCGGTCTGACACTCGTCCGCCCTTGCTGCTCACGATCCGCGTGCTGATCCTGGACTCCGGAATGCCGTACCTTTTCAGGTTGGTCCTGGCCCGTTGGAGGGCTTCCGCCAAAGTGGCGTTTACGCGGGAGAGCTCTTCCGTCAGTTCCGACTGGCTGGAGAAGAAATCAGGATTGGGTTCTGCGGCGGCGCACAGCAGCGCTACGGAAGTCTCCGGATCCTGTCCGAAGAGCTCTCCCGCGCAAATGGCCGCCTGCTGGCCTGGTCCGGACTCGTCCACGCATACCAGGATCTTGTGGCTCCTGCTGCCCACCGGGATGTCTACGATATCGCCGGCTATTTTGGTGCGATAACTGCGGCGCAGGTCGGCATAGGTTCCCACGGCGAACCCGAAAACATAAAAGAAAACGATGTCCAGCATATTGCCCACCAGGGGCTCCAGGGCGTGTACCCCCATAAAGATTCGAGGCGCAAAAATGGGGGTAATCGCGGCGGCTGCCATTAAGCCGCCGATCTTCCCGAATCGCAGTGCCGCCAGCAGGATGGGGACGTAATAAAAGTTGCGATAGACGATCTGAATGCCCAACGATCCGGCCACGAAATAGTGCAACAGCGAAATCGCGGCAATCGCTATGCCGACAGCCGCGCCGAGCTTCACGTCAGAGCTTTGTATCGGCATATGCAGACTCCAGCGTGTTTGCCGTGATCAGTCCAGACACCGCGGCGCCCAGATCTTCGATCACTTCCCCCATGTCTTCGTAGAACAGTTCGGCGCCGCTGGCGAAGTGCATGAGCACGCGGTTCAGCGCTTCCGGAATGTAAGGGTATGCCTTGCGCAAGTTCATCAGCCACCCGCGATCGGCAACCGACAGATCGTCGGGGGTAAGCCGGTCGCATACTCCGGCGAGCGCCGGCTCCGTCTCCAACCGGCGCGCATCGATGACTCCCCGGGCGACGATCATGGCGATGATATTACCGACTCCGAGGAGATCGAGGGAGAACGGCGCTTCCTGGTGGACAAAATCGTAGTCGAAATCGATCCAGCGGAACAGCCCGGTGGCGGAATCGACAATGACGTGGTCGGGCCTTACGTCCCCGTGCCGTTCACCGCTATCGTGCAAGTACTGGAGCCCCTGAAGGCAGGGCAACAATCGCCACAGCAACGCCGGCGCCTGCTCCTGGAAGTAGGCCTCGTGCGAGGCAGGCCCCTCCGTGACGTGGTGCCTAAGATCGGAGCCAGAAATAAACTCGATGACGCGCACCTCATTGCTGGCGGTGTCGCGAATCCCGAAGCCTTTCATGAAGTGCGGGTGCCGATAGACCCGTTGCAATACCCGTGCTTCCTTGGCCGGGCTGCGAAAGCATCTGACTGCAGTTTCGCCCACGGTGATCCTGAACTGCTCCAGGAAGGCCAGCTTGATGATCTTTGCCTGTCCCGTTTTCAGGTCGATGGCGCGTTTTACCCAATGTTTGGGTTCGTCATCCAGGCCGAATCCCACCTCCCGCATTGTCCCGGTAATAAGATACGTCTGGCCGCCGACGGTGATAGCGTCGCCGCGTTCGATGGCAAAGAAGTTGGAGGTATCGGCGTGCACCCGGACCTCCTGAGGGCGACGGCCGAGATGCCGTTCGGCGGCGTCGATTAGCGTTGCGTCGGCACTCCCCAAGAAAGGCCCCCGGTGCAGCTGCGGCGTGAATTGCAAGTGATTGTAGCACTCGGAAAGCGCTAATCGTCGCCAGCGGTCGGCTTGGCTTCATCCGGTTGGGGCTTTGCCGTACCGGCCCCATCCGCTTCCGGTGCGGGAGGCTCTTCCGGGTGCGGCGCTTTCCTGCCAATCAGCCATGCCGGATTCATGGGATATTCCCTGGGATCGAACATCACCCAGTAGAAATGCCAGACCAGAATCGCCAAGGTGGCCAACAGCGCCTCGTAAAAATGAATTACCTGGGCTACGTCGTACCACACTTTCGGCAGCAGTCGCAGCACCGCTTCGGTGAAGACCAGCATCACCCCGGTCACGACCATCATGATCGATCCCCAGATAAGCGCCCAGTATTCCGCCTTCTCAATGTAATTCCAGCGGCGGCGCGGCGGCGGCGCCTTACGGAAACCGAGGTTGTACGCCTGCAGGGCCAGCATGTCGTGCAAATCGTACCAGCGCGGCCAGAGTTCCCTGGCTTGCGCCCGCCCGCGCCGGGTGGCGAGCAATCCGATCAGGTGGCCGAGGAACAGTACGACGAAGGTCCACCCGCAGATGCGATGGATGAGCCCGCGTAAGTCACTGCCGTTCGGCAATGCCCGGAACGGCCAGCTCCAGACGGCATCGGGGAACTTATGCGCCAGTCCGGTGTAGGCCAGCAGGATGAACAAGACGGTCAGCGCCGCGTGCTGCGCGCGCATCCAGCGGGTGAGCCGCAGTTCGCCCTCCTGCGTCCTGGCCCAGCGGACGTGTTCCCGGGCCTTGCGGAAATAATCGGCCGCATTGTGCGCCAGCATTCCGCCGATGACGACCACAATCAGGAAGATATAGATCCGGCTGACGAAATTCACTAGCCACGGTTTGCCTTCGGCCGGGCCGGGCGGCGCATGGATGCGGAAGAATTCCGCGCTGAGCCGTGTCCCGATGCCGGGATGACACTTGCCGCAGGTCTGCGGCAGGTTCTTCGGGTTGATGGTGGAAAGCGGGTCGCTGGCGGGCAGAATGTCGTGCACACCGTGGCAGGAAGCGCAGTTGGCCGCGGCCACATTGCCCCCTTGCAATGCCAGGCCGTGAAAACTCTGCACGTATGTGACAAAGACATTGGGCGGCAACCGGTACTGGGTGACGATGCGCTGCGCGGCATGGCATTGGCCGCAGGTTTCCGGGATGTTGGCCGGCGACACCCGCGAACTGGCAAGCCTGACGGCGGTGATGGTGTGCTCGCCGTGGCAATCGGTGCATACGGGCGCGTCGCGCACGCCGGCCTCGACGGCCTTGCCATGCACGCTGCGCAGATAGGTCCGTTCCACGTTTTCGTGGCATTTGCCGCAGGTGGCCGGGATAGTCTGCCAGTACAGCTTGGATTGCGGGTTGGTGGAGCGATGTTGGTCGTGCGAGCCGTGGCAATCGGTGCACACCGCCGCGTTGATCGCGCCATTGGCATGGGCGATGCCGTGAACGCTTTTCTCGTAGGACACCACTACAGAGCGCTGGCGCAAACGGAATTGTTCCATCTCCTGGGTGTTGCCGTGGCAGCGCGCGCAGGTGTTCGGGATGTTGGCCCGGTTGACCGGCGAGGCGGGATTGCGGTTATTGAGCAGTTCGTGAGGACTGCCGTGGCAGTCCCGGCAGGAAGCCGCTTCCGGCACGCCCTTGTGAACTGCCTGGCCGTGGTCGCTCTGGAGGTAAATTTCGGACTCCACCCGATGGCATTGGCTGCACCTGACCGGTTTGAGATTCTCAGGATGCGGCAGACTGGTGATGCCGGTATGGCAGCTGGTGCAAAGATTTTTGCCGTGAATCGAGGCGGCAAACTTCTTGGGATCAACGAATAGCGGGACTTCCTTGCCCGCTGCGTTCGTCTTGGCCAGGGAAGGATCGGAATGACAGGCAAGGCATTCGGCGGTGCCGATGGCGCGGGCCGGCTGGGTGAACCACCAACTCGCGGCCAGCACGGCGATGCACATCACCCAACGTTTAGGCGGCATAGCCGCGTATCCCGCTTGGCAAGACGTTCACCCCAGACGAAGCGATAATAACCGACGCGAGCTGCTCGTGCCAGGAATAATATTCTGTAATCCCGGGCATAAGGGCTTACGGTCCTACGCCTCCCGTGTGGCATTCCATGCACTTGATTCCCTCGGGAAGTTCGCCCCCCGGATGCTTGAAGGTGTGGGTGGCGATGTTGACCTGCGCGTTGCCGCTTTCCTGGCCGACAATGAAATGGCATACGTCGCAACTATTGGGGACGGTCTGGCCGGCGGAACTCACATGCTGGCCGTCGTGGCAGCGAAAACAGCCCGGATAATAATAGTGCCCAAGATTGTCGGGGTGAGTGCGCCAGTCGACCTTCATGTCGGGGAAGATGGTATGGGAATAAATGCTCTGCACTTCCCGGATCGCATTGTTGACCGTGGCGGCCTGCAGGGACGGATACTTGCCATAGAACTCGCGCAGCGTTCGCTCGATGCTCTGCTCGGCGGCCGCCGTGGTCGGATAGTCTCCGGTCAGGGCGGTGACGGCCTGCTGCTTGATAAAGGGCATGGTGGGATCCAGGCGTCCCGCCAATAGCGATTGGTCCACGGCGCGGTCCGGCGGCACATAAATATGGGTCGGGCGGTTGTGGCAATCGACGCAGTCCATGCGGCGTTTGGGCGCCGCCGCCAGTTGCGCGTCGCTTTCCGCCGCATCCTTGGCCTTGTAAACCGTGATCTTGCCCGTGTCGAGGTTCTTCACCTGTACCCAGTCGATCTTCTGGCGTTTGGGATCGGTGACAGCATAGGTAATCTCATTGCCGATATTCATGTGCCAGTGAATGCCGGTGGGGATGCCGGAGAGCGGATCGCCGCCGCCGGTCTTGATCAACAGACGAACTTGTGCCGGCGTGTTTTTCTCGTCGTAGCCAAAATGGGTAATGACCTTGAATTGATCGCCGTAGAATTTGCGCGGCCAGTGGCACTCTTCGCACGTCTGTTGCGCCGGGCGCAGATTGGCTACCGGAGTAGGAATGGGCTGCGGATAGGTATGGAAAGCGGTGGCGTACACCTGGCGCGCGCCCGAGAGCTTGGAGCGGACGTACCAACTGGCGCCGGCGCCCACGTGGCAATCGACGCAGCGCACCCGGGCGTGCGGCGAAAGCGAGTAAGCCACGTACTCGGGATGCATCACCGTATGGCACAATTGCCCGCAGAATTGCACCGAGTCGGTGAACTCATAGGCGCGATAACTGCCCACCGCGCTCAGCAACATAAATACGATGACAAAAACCAGCACAGATACCAGCGTGCTCCGCTGGCGGGGATCGTTGAGATCGATGCGGGGAAAACGCGGCAGTTCTACGGCCCCGCCGTGGCGGCGGCGATGCCGCTCCAGCAACATGCCGGCCGGGATCAGCAGGAGTCCCAAGATCAGGAACGCCGGCATGACCATGTAGGCGAAGATGCCCACGTAGGGATTAGGCCGGCTGGAAAGTGCGTCAATTACGAACAAAAAGATAATATTGACCAGACTCACCGCGGCCAAAGCGGTGCCGGCCAGACTGAGGAGGTTGCGAAAGAGTCCAGAATTGCGGTTATTGCGGCCGGCAGGCGAGGCCGGCGGATCACCGCCTTGATGGTCCATCCGATTCTCCCTAAGGTGTTAGCAAAATCCGTGGATGCCCGTCTTGCCGGAAGCGCCGCATCCCGCAACTGTGCCGGGAGTCATGGCGTAAGTACAGCATAAAGCTTGGAAGACAGCAAGCCGACGCGAGCTTGAGGTGTGGTTTGGAACCAGCAAAACAACCAGCAGCGTTATAGCCGTCCCGCAGACCGCCCGCTTTGCTTTAGAAACTGTAGCGCATCGAAACTGTTCCCACGTTGGCGTGGAAATTCCGCGGCAGCGTTACGATCTGGTTCAGCGATAAATTACCTTCCTTCTCGTTGTAGTCGTAAAATGCGTAAGCGCCCTTAAAGGTCAGGTTCTTCCTTACTTCATAAGCCACAGCGGCCGAAGGCCGTTGCCAATTGAAGACCTGGGGACCGAGGGGTTGGTCCGGGAAAGGACCCGCGAAGGGAATAGTACCCACAGCCGTAGGAGTGCCGCTTATCGTAACAACGCTGGTCCCCGGGTTACCGGCGATGCCCGGCACGTTGCCATATATGTCGCCATACACCACCAAAGGCAGGCCGGTAGCGGCGCTCAGCCAGTTATCGGAACCCGTGGTGCTGGTGATTTCATAACCCAGAATGACGGTAACCCGCCGAACCGGGCGGATGAAGATGTTCACATACCCGGTATGCGTATTCTCCTGATACGCCTGAGTAACCGGCACATTAACATCACCCGTCTGCGCGGCTATATTGAAAGTGGCCGGCACCGTCGGTTGATTGGTAGTGGTGGGGCAGGCGGCCGGAGTGGAGCCCGCTCCAAACGCAGTGTTCGCCAACAGCATGCAGGCGGCGGTGTCGAACTTCTGGTCCAGATAGGTATAGCCGAACTCAACACTGAGGCGCCCGTCGGGATTCAGCGTCGTTCCCACGGAGTAATAACGGCTATGGCTCTTGGTTCCGTAGGCTGGAGCCACCGATGTTGGAAACAGGTTCACCCCCGGACCGCCGAAGTTCTCGGCCCAGCCATTGCGAGACTCAACCAGATTTATCCCACCATTGACGCTGGCCCAGCGCTTTACTTTATAGACGGTCCTGGCCCGTACCCGTTGCTGGTGGCGCGGAGTAATGTTGTTAAAAGCATTATCGGCGCTCAGCAGTTCCGTGTCGGCATTGATCCGCCAATTGACCGTGGGACGAATCACCGTGCCCAGCAAGGCCGTGTTCTCATTGATCTTATCGGTAGTGAGAGGGGCAAAGACAGGAACACCAGCCACGGGAGTGTTTATGGCTCCAACATCGAAACTTGTAGTTCCTGCGAGATAAGACGTTTTCAGCTCACGACGGCCATAGCGGTAACCGAGATAAGCGCTAAACCGTCGGCTCGGGTCCCACTTCACCTGAGCCGTATTGTAGTAAGTGCGCTCGGCTTCCAGGACGTTGTAATTAACTATCTGGTTGTAAGCTGTGGTGCTTGTTGCCAGTGCGCTTGACGAGAGTCCTAATACGTTGCCGGACGTAGCAATGCCCGGAATGCCACAAGGGTTGCCGGTGGGAGTCGAAAGGGTTGCCGAACTGGCGGCAAGGTTAGCATAGCAATCGAGAGTCGTCTGTGTGAAGACGCCGGGATCACGCCAGTCGAGCCAGCGGAACTTATCCGACACGCTCCATTGTTTGCTGATGTGGTAGGTGAGGCCAAGATCGGCGCTGGCCGAAACCCGTGACGTCTTAGGCTCGCCCGTAACCAGGTACGCCGTTTCGCCGGTACGGGAAACCAGGCCATAGAACAGGTCGTTGTAGTTCAGCACCTTGGATTGGCCGTCGGTGTAAGTGCCGCCCCCGGTAATATCCAGTTTGCGAAAGTAAGTCGAGTGAAACGTTAGCTCCGATGTGGGAAAACCGGAGCGTACATTCTCGTTTCGTGCGTAGTTGAAGACGCCGGTATTGCAGAGTGAACTGAGAATGCCGGGACTGGGGATGGCGGGCAGCGGCGTCCCCTTGGGCGGAGTTGGCCCCGCTGCTGAAATCGTGCACGGTGGAAAATACAGGGGAAGCGTTACCTGCGGACCGGTTGCGGAGCCCAAGGGCAAGTTGTTCACTGGGTTATTCACATAATCGATATCCAGTTTGTCGTGTTGATAGTACTCGGTGAAACTCAAACTGGTGCGCGGCGCCGGCAGCACGTCCACTCCGAACGTCCAGCGGTCGGAGCGTGTGTGCGATTGCTGCGTCAACGGGATATTGACGTCTTCCAGACTCGAATCCACGGTTCCCTTATTATCGTTGCGGGCAAAGCCCAGGCGGAAGTGAACCATCGATTGCGGCAGCAAAGTCAAGAAGAAATCGCCCATGTTGCGCGTCGTATCCTGCAGGTGCGGACTGTTGGCGTAAAAGAAGTTGGACCGCGGATTGAACGCGTTCGTACACGCGACGCTGCTGGAAGCGGTGCTGCAATTAACAATGCCCGGATTCAAGGTAAGCGGATTGGCAAACAAGTCGTAGTCGAAAAAATTGATATCGCGGCGGTACAGACCGACAAAGTTGTACCATTTATTCTTTTCGGCCCGCACGCGCGCCACCTGGTTCGGATCGCCGCCGAAACCAAAGCTGCTCACGTACAAATTATCGAAGAGCGTTCCTTCGTGGTTGAGGGACCGCATCGTCAAGTCCTGTCCCAGCAGCCGGGGGCCGTTACTCAGGTTAACGAAGGTCTGGTAGACCTGCTGGTTGCCGTAGGTGCCGGTTATCCGGTCCCCCACCTCGATCGATTGCATGACGTTGTAATTGCCGTAGACGCGGCCCGTACCCTTGTCTTCATCATCCGGGGCCTGAGCGGCGAGCGGCAACACCGGCATCAGAAACATCACCAATAGAGCAAGCTTCTTCATACCTCGGCTCCCAGTTAGCGATTCTCTTCCGGAAAAGAGAGGGCGTGGCGAGTAGGGATTGGTATCGGCCATCGTCGTTCTTCCTCTTTCGCTATTTGAAGAAAACGTTGCTCAAATTTGAGCCGTGGATGTTGGAATGACACGCAATACACTGCTGCAGGCGCGTATTTTGTGTGTGTCCGATCGCATCCGTGGCGGCATGGCATTGCAGACAAAGCGAGTTGGTGCGCGCGGTGTTGAGCATGCGCGGGTTGGTAGAGCCATGAGGACTATGGCAGGCACCGCACCCGTCAACCTTAACCGGCTCGTGCTCAAAGACAAACGGTCCGCGCTTGTCGCTGTGGCACTTGAAGCAAACAAAGTCCTGCTCCGGCGTCGCCCGCACCTGGCGCATCCCGGTAGTTCCGTGCGCATTGTGGCAGTCCGAGCACTGGATCAGCCCGGCTTCTACGCGATGACGGAACGGCTTCTGGAAGTCGGATCTCTGTTCCGCATGGCAGGAGAAGCACAACGCAGTCTGCTTCTTTACCAGGAGATATTCCAGTTGGGAGTGATGGATCGAGTGGCAGTTGGTACAGGTGATGCCGTTCTCGTTGTGCACCGACTGTTCGAAATGCTGCTGCTCCAGACTGCTGCCGTGGCAGGTCATGCAGCGCTCGGTAATGGCTTCCGGCTTGGCGCCAACAAAGTTAAAAATCTTGGTCTTGTCTCCTCCCCCCTCCACGTGCGCCGATCCCGGACCATGACAGGATTCGCAAGCATGCGCCCCGTTGGTCATTTTGGTCTTTTGCGTGGTCATCCAATGAGGCGAGGCGTCGAACTTCTTGGCGATTTCTTCGTGGCAAGACTGGCAAACCTGCTCGCCAACGTATTGTGCGCCGCCGGAGCCGGCGGCCGGGGCCGGCGGTGGGGTTTGAGTTTCCTGCTTGGATTCCGCGATTGCTGTCAGGCTGAGCAGCAATAGCAGCGCTACCATCACAAGCCCAACTTCGAACTGCTTCAAAGTTCGAAAATCTTGCATACCCACGCTCCCGGGTAACAATGATGAGCTTCGGTGCACCTGGAGGAACGCGCCAGAGACGCTACCCGCCCCCGCGTCATCCTCTTTTTTACTCTTTGGGAAATCGGTACTGCAAAAAGAGCAACCGCTTGACCGGTTGTTTCTTAGTGCAAGTACCCCACAAGTTGGCGGGAATTGTATCGCAAATCTCTTCCAGCATACAAATGGATTTCGAAAAAATTTTCAGCATTGCCATCGTTCTGTGATGCCCATCACACCGCGAGGCGAGCGATACTGTCGGCTGGCGATACGGATGGACAGCCTCGTTCGCCCGCGGGCGCAGGCAGGTTTTTCAGGTTCACGATTTGAGGGGAAGGCATGGCTGGCCTTCTGCAAGAGTTCAGCAGGCCCGCCACGCCGTATCTGAAGGGGGGCAGGACCCGGCCCTTAATGCGGGCACGATTGCCTGCCGGCCGGGCGAGGGACTTACTTCAGGGCCTTAATCTCCGCCACCAGAGCCTGGATTGCGGCGGGGGCCAATTGACCTTTATAGGCCTGCATCTTGGGCGTGGTGGTCGTACCGTTCTCGATGACCTTGGTTAGATCCGCCGCGCTCTTGCCGGCCGCATTTTTTAGCGGGGCGGTCTTCAAAGCAGGCTTGCCCTCGCCCTGAGCGCCATGGCAAACCGCGCATTTGGCCTTGAAATTAGGGTCGTCAGCTAAATTCGCAGCCAACAAGGCCGAGGGGACGGCCAACGCCACACACAAAACCACACCCCATGTCTTTCTCATTGCACTCTCCTTAAAATCGTTCGCAGGCTAACTGCGCACGAGAGGGAATTGTACACCACTCCCGCGGACTGACGCCCAGGCAGTACAGAGAACCAGACCCCGGCGAACTTCACGGCCGGTAGAGAGGCGATCGATTCCAGGCGGATCGCAAGCCTGGGGTGTACTGCCGGGAAGCGCGTTCCGGAACTCGAGTTCGAAGAAGATGGGCGCCATTGCGAATCGCTTCCCGCGGAGCAGGCGGCGGGTGCGGAATTGGTTCGCGTCTTCCCAGGGGCGAGGCTGCCTGCCCGCGAAGTGCCAAAGCGATGAGCGCCCTGTAGTGACGTTCATCACGGCAGCCTATGATTACCTTGCTATGGGGCAGAAGCGGGCGCGCGGATGTTCCGGCGGGCGATGCGCCAATGTGTGCCAGCCGTGGCCGGAGACTTTGGTCTCCGCATCTACGCACCGGTACACTCGGGGTGTCCCGTCGGGGTGATCTGCTGGAAGCTAGCAAGCGTCTTATGCCGGATTGGGAACCGGCATCCGCGAGAAGAGCGGCATAAGGCATCGACTAGCGCGCCTGGCTAATCTTCAGCTGTCTGGCGAAGGGCGGACTGGGCACCACACGGGACGGGGAAGGCGCATTCTTGCCTTCGGCACAGAAATCGCAAAGACCATTTCGTCCGTTCACCTTATCAATATAGGGCAGGGTGCAGGAACGGCACTCCTTATAGGGGTTTGGTTTATCCGCAAAGAATTTGAACACCAGATTCTCCTGAGATCTCCTCTCTCGGAACCACGGCGCAACCTTTGATGGGCACTTCGTTTGCCAGCTTCCGGCGAAAGTGCAGCAAAGCGGTAATCATCCCCGAACCGTATTGAAAACAGTTGGTTACGGGAACCCGCATACGGAAACTCCGGGTTCGCCGTCCGGCTTCTTACCGGTGGATGGCGGGGGAGCAGCAAAAAGTGTCAAGGCAGTGCGCCGCAAATTGTCAAAAATCGAATCGCGGACACGCCGGGGAAATAGAACAAAAGCACTATGGCCCACTTCGCCACCAGACCGATATACCAAACAGGACTTGCTTGGGACCATGCCAGCCTACAGCAACAGAAGGACATGCATCCGTGCTGCCGGTGTTGCCGCCGGATCGCCGGTGAACGTTGCCCCGGCAAGCGTGCTGCGAGTATGGCCGGTGCGTTAATTGCAATGATACCGGCCAAGGAGTGAACATGGGATCCACGGTTGTACTAATCGCCTATGGTCGGCATGACCGAGGCAGGCTCTTTCCAAAAACTATCCGGCAGATCGAAAGCCTTAAAGAACCTCTTCAAGACACCATCGGCGGCCTGGAGGAGGATACCTATAACGTGTATTACGACGGTACCGATCAGGCGCAGGAAACGGCCGGGCGAATGGGACTTGCCCTCCACACTGAGGAAGCGGCCCGGGAGTTTCTGGGCTGTACTTCACATTTGGCTCCGGATGAGTACGATTTGAGCAAAGCCCTTAAGCTCGTGGAGCAGGCGCCGGAGAAAAAGGTCATCTTTTTTGTCACCGATCCGGCGTATGTCTCCTGTTTCGCGAAATTCTATTTGTCGCGCATGCAGAAGAAAGCCGTCATGCAGGGCATTACTCAGAGCGAAGCGGTGGTAATCGAAACCGACGGAACCTTGCATGTGATCTCTCCGCGCGATTAATTTCGCGACCATCGCAGTATCGCCCGCAAACGACGGCCTTTTCCTTTGAGCCGGTCAACTCCGAGGCGGGAACGACGTCTTTCTTGCCGGGTACCGAAGGAACAATTCGAGGGCGTACAATCGGCAGAGCAGTTTCGAGTTGGCGATGACGATCATGAAGAAATTCCTTGATATCGTACTGTGTGTGATCGCCTGCGTCCTGGCGGCTTCCGCAGAAGGGAATTCCGGCGCGCCTGCCACGCTGGACCGCGGCGCCAATGAACTGGGATTTTGGGGTGGATATTCCCCCGATAATCCCACAGCAATCGGGACCACTACCGCCCGGCCCTTTTTCGAGCTCAACGGGCAGTACGCCCGCGTGCTTACCGCCGGGCATAGCTGGGCTCTGAAATACATGGTTGAACTGGTGCCGGTGGCCTTGATATCACAACCGCGCCAAAACGCCCAGGGCGCCGATGTGCCCGGCAGCCGGCGGACGATTTATGGCGGCGGAACCTCTCCCATCGGCTTACAGGTCAATTTCCGTCGCCGGCATTCGCTGCAGCCTTACCTGAACGGGACTGCCGGCATGTTGTACTTCACCGAGCAGGTGCCGGTGAGTAATTCCTCGCAATTCAACTTTGCCGTAAGCTGGGGAACCGGAGTGCAGATCTGGTATCGGAAGAACCAGTCGGTCAGTATTGGCTACAAGTTTCACCACATATCCAACGCCAATTCCGCTTCCCGGAACCCGGGGGTTGACTCGAACCTGTTCTACGCGGGCTACAGTTGGGGCTGGAAACACCGGAAGTCCTGAAAGCAACAAGCCGCAAGCAACAAGCCGCAAGCCAGGAGTGAAGGCGCTACCTTGTCGCTTACGGTTTGCGGCTTGTAGCTTGTGGCTTGTTGCTGGAAAAAAAGCCGTCTCTCTAACGACGGCTGCCAAGCAAGGTTGTGGTTGAGTTAACTCATCCACTTCCGGCGGATTGCTCCCATCAAACCCAGCAGGCCGCTGCCGAAAAGCGCAAGCGACGCCGGCTCTGGGACTGAGGGCGGGTCCGCACTAGTGAAGCTGGTATTGGAAACATCAGCGCTTCCATTGTACGGATAGTTGCCCGCTGTGTATCCCTCAGTGATCTGGTAGCTGTTGTTGTTGTCCCAAAGGTTCACTTCGATTGAATGGCCCATACCCTGTCCGATGATAAAAAGCAAGCCGTACCAATCCATCTGTAAACCAGACTTGGCATTGGGTGAGAACAAATTGTCGTACCAGAACCCACCCTGCGGGGAAGTGCTGAAGCCAGGGGCGCTGGGGTTTGCCACCAGCGTGCCGGAGCCGCTTACGGGGGCGCCGGTGATAGTGATGTTCCCGCTGGTGATGTTATAGCAGCTGCCAGCCAGCTGGGAGCAGTTGCCACCGCTGGTCAAGCTGCCGATTAGGGTTCCCGTGGCCGTAACCGTACCGTCGGCATACGTGAACGTGAACGAATCCGCGAAGGCAGCTGGTACGGACAAAAGAACCAACACTAAACATGCGAAAAGCAGTTTCTTCACGTGAAATTACCCCATGTAAAAATCGGGCCAGTAAAACCACCCGTGAAAAATGCAGTTCTGGTGCCACGGACAATAAGCTCGTAAGTGACTGATGTGTCAAGTAATTGAGAAAGACAAACCGGTGTGATGTGCAATAATTTGCAGTTCAACGGGACAAGGCTTTTGCCCCGAAACAAGGGCAAAGCAGGCAGGATGCGCAAGAATCTGCATTCAATCGAAAGGGACAAAAACTCGGCAGCTACCCTCACCTTAGCGACGGCAGGGCGCCTGGCCAAGGAGGGTGCCCCGTTCTTAGTTAGAGGTTGAAGAGCGGCGCTCGGGATCATCTTACGCGACCTCCTGTTTAGTCGCTGGTTTTTCTTCTCTTCCCAATATTGCCTTCAGCTGCCATAGGTCCTTCCAG